>Ga0099364_10010285_pt1 | contig 12873 bp, 13 predicted proteins | sample TergutTh196P3_FD_73070 | JGI IMG/M metagenome (GOLD analysis project Ga0099364, IMG submission 73070) | Microcerotermes parvus P3 segment gut microbial communities from Pointe-Noire, Republic of the Congo - Th196 P3 | ecosystem: Host-associated > Arthropoda: Insects > Digestive system > Gut ...
TGCGTGTGTTGCGCTCGTTGTCCGTAGGTTAAAACCTACGGTTAATAAAGTGTCGTCCTTGCAGGACTTCTCGCAGCTGACGATACCTTTACAAGTAGTTTATTTTTCGAGCCTAAGTAAGTAGAATAATGAATAAAGCACAGAGTAAATATAATATCTATTCCACCTATTTTTATCATTGAGCCCTTATTTCTTTGGCGCACCCTTAGTAGCAATGCAAAATTTAATCGCCTCTCTATCTCCCTTATTATCCTATATATCAGGCAAATAAATTTATTTTGAAAAATAATTACATTCAAGCTATTGTTTTTCCAAAAAAACAAACTATCTTTGCAAAAAATTTAATTGAATTGTTAGTATGTAATTACAAATGTAAATAGCTATGAATAAGAGTATTATAGTAAATCCAGCTATCGCTAATCAGGGCAAGGCAATGGAGACCAGAAACCATCACAAAAACGGGGCGAGTCTGAAAAGCCATACGAGTAGAGGAAACTTTTTAACAACGGAGGCGATATGAAGAGATGTGTTTTTTTTACAAGCGTTGTATGTTTTTTTTTAGCGTCTTGTTCGGGAGAAAAACCAACAGGTAAATATCCGGTAATAGACGTTGTAAATAATGTAATTAACAACAATTATCAGCGAGTTTATGCGTCAGATTTCTTTTCGTCTATAGAACTTATTCCATTAGAAACTAAACGGGAATGTTTAGTGAATACCGGTAATGTTGTTGTTACCGACAGTTTGATTTTTTTTAGTGGAGGTAGTCTTTTCGGAATGAGACGTCTTTATGTTTTTGACCGGTCGGGTAAATTTCTGAATCAAATAGGAGAAATAGGAAATGGACCTGGTGAATATTTTTCGGCAGGTACCTTTTTTTTAAGCCATGATGGAACTACTGTTTTTATAGAAGATTTCCGTCGAATTTTAGAGTACCGGTTTGATGGAAAATTTGTACGTTCTATCCAAATACCTGAACTTGAATGTCCGTTAATCACAACGAGCCTGTTAACTAATTGTTTTAATGTTGAAGATAATATATTTGTTGGTTCTGTTAAATATAATGGAACAAATAAATACAAATATTGTTTATTTGATGAAAGTGGTACTATAATACAATGTTTTCCCAATCACATTTTTTTTAATAGAATAAGAAGATCTATTTCAACTGATGATCAGGCATTACAACCTTTTCGTATAGATAAAAAATTATATTTTAAGGACTATGTAAATGATACGATTTATGTTATGGCAGACTCAACATTGAAACCGGCTTATGTTTTTTATTTAGGCAAATATTCATATCCTATAGGATTATTAGAAATGCAGAATGTACATTTTGATAGGGACAGAATTCATACTTATGAAGTACTAAACATTCTGCATCGTTTTGTTGGAACAACAGATTATTTTTTTTATATGTTTTCTCTGCCCAGAGGGACGCCCAGACCTGAAGGAAGACTTAGATATCATCCTATACGACATGAATATGTGCCTGACAATGGATCTATATATTGTATATACGATAGAAAACGGAACGTTAATATACTCTTGGACACTGATATACACAATCAAAAAGGTATTGTTAATGATATTGATGGCGGACTGTCAATTTTTCCTTATTATTATGCAGAAAATGGAATAGTCGTAGATATTTGGCAAGCGGAGAATATGAAAGAAATACTCACTGAAGAATATTTTGAAAGTATAGAAATTAAAGATATGGAAGCGCATCAAAAATTAAGAGAGCTTTTGAAAAATCTCGATGAGGAAGACAATCCGGTGGTAGTAATTGCAAAATTAAAATGAACCCACTTCCCTTATTATAAGTGAAATAAGGGGAGTCATCTAATTTTTGCCAAAAACATTCCGAAACGGCTCAAAATTTCCGTTAGGATTGTGAGCGCGATTGCTGTTATAGTCGTTTATAATTGCAAAAACAACTAATGCAAAACGGTTTATAAATTCTTTTTCAGCAAACACTTCTTTGAAAAGCGCTGCAACATGCTCGGGCGGATTGCAAAACGCGCCACAGCCAAAAGCGCTTAAAACTAACGAATTGTGATTGTATTTTCCTGCAATTCGCAAGATTGTCCGTATTTTTTCTTTTGCCGGCTTAACCAGACTATCGATAATTCGCAAATCTTCTGTTAATTCAGGGCGGTTTAGCGCAGAAACAGACACAACGGAAACCCGAAACGGCGCATCAAGCAGCGCATAACCCGATTTTTCGGAACTTCTGAAAACAGTAACATCCGGTGAATATATCCCGCCACAGTCACTGTCGAGAGGATATTGCTTTTCGTTCTTTTTGACGCCGTATTGCGCGGCATATTTGGCAAACTGATATAATGAAGCAAACAAATTGCTGCGTCTGAAAAGATTTTCTTCCTGCGCTCCGGCGCCGTTCACAACGCCCCCACCCGGATTTTGTCGGCTTGCCATATTCAACAGGCATGGATTATAGCCCGCGTTGAGAAGCAATTCTGCCACCTCCAAACAATCGGCTTCAATAACCGAAAATCGTGTGTTCTGACCTGTCGGCTCTGGGTCTTGCAACGAAAATTGCAAATCGAAAAATTCTGTTTTTGCAGCAATTTCTGTTTTGTCCACAGAAATTTCTTTTCCGTTCAAAACGTAGCCGCCCGAATTGACAATTTCAATGGTTTGCTTGAAAATTTCAGAGCGCAATTCCTTGCTTCGCGTCTTTGTATTGAATTGCTTGAACCAGACAACGTTATCAAATTTTTTGTTATACATTTTTTTTATTTATTAAAATCAAAATAATACATTTATTCATCATTCATTCTTACTATTCGCGGTAAAAAACGCCCGTGTATTTCCACTAATTCCGCCTGCGCCTTCATCACGCCGTCAATATCCTTGTATGCCTGCGGCGCTTCTTCCACCGAGCCGCCAATGAGCGTTACGCCCGCTTCTTTGAGCGTTCTTTTCAGTTCGTAGCGCGAGATGCTTTCTGTTGCCTGCAGGCGCGACATCACCCGTCCGGCGCCGTGCGAAGCCGAAAAAAGCGCTTCGGGAACGCCTTTTCCGCATACCAAATATCCCGCCGCCGTCATGCTGCCGGGAATAAAGCCCGCTCGGTCTTTATACGCCGGAGTTGCGCCTTTGCGGTGAACAATAAGTTCGCGTCCATCGGGCATGGTTTCTTTCCATGCAAAGTTGTGATGACTGCTCACGTTGGCTATTGCATGCAATCCCATCGCTTTAGCGAGGTTGGCGTGTATCCGCTCGTGGCAGGCTTCGGAGTAGGCTCCGGCAAGGTTCATGCACTGCCAGTATTCCTGTCCTTCGACACAATCCATATCCAACCATGCAAAATGCTGTGCAACGCGGGGCAGTTTACAGCGTTGGCGGGCAATGTCGCAGTAATATCGGGCTATTTCGGCGCCCAATCCGCGCGAGCCTGAATGTGACAGCAGAGCCATATATTCGCCTTCGGGCAAACCGAGCACGTTGTCGGCAAAAAGTTGCATGTCGCCAAACTCAACAAAATGGTTGCCGCTTCCCGACGTGCCTAACTGACGCGCCGCTTTGCCGCGCAAATGCTTCAATAGCGGCATGTCGCTAAATTCTGCACGGTCAAGAACTTCGTGATGCTGCCGCACGTCAAGACCGCCCTCCATTCCGAAATGCGTCCACTTCATAAGCGCGTCTTTTGCCTGACTTGCGTATCGTTGCAAATGTTTTGGCGTTTCGCTGAAAATAGTAAGAGACGTGCGGCAGGCAACATCAACGCCCACAGCGTATGGTATCACTGCATTTTCGACAGCCAACACACCGCCAACGGGCAAACCATATCCGGCGTGCGCATCGGGCATCATAGCGCCCAGCGCGGCAATCGGCAAACGCATGGCAAGTTCCATCTGTTGCAGCGCAGCCGCTTCGATGTCTTTGCCGCCATATTTTTTGAAATACAGCGGTTTGTCAAGCAGGTCGAAACATTCAAAAGTTGCCGGTTTAGTCTGCGGACAAAAATGCTCTGCAAGTTGCCCCCACGCTTCATGTCCGGCATAATTTGCAGGAGCTTGTAAAACATTTGCCAATTCTGCCAACACATCTTCTTTGTCCCGACGTTTACAATGTTTGTTGATAGCGGCAATTGCCATGCTTCGCGCCACATTGTCGGTATAGCCAATTTTGGTTAAATCTTTTGTTTTTACGGTCATATCAGAATAAAAATTGATGCAAAGATAGTTAATATTTATGCGAAAATGCCGCACAAGGAGATTTTTTTTTTGCACACAGAAAACATTGTTTTTTCAATGACGCGAGAGTAAAGGCTCGTAATGACGGCAGGAAAAAAAATCAAAAAAAAATAATTTTTTGTTTGATATTGAAATTTTTTTGTACCTTTGCGCCCTGATTTTTTTGTACAAAATGGAAAGTTTGGAATTATATACCGTATCGTTCAAAGGCTTGTCGTTAGGAAGTCATGAGTTTGACTGGAAGATAGACGATAAATTTTTCGCAATGTACGAAATGTCGGAAATCAGCGATGCTGGCGTCGATGTGCGTTTGACCCTGTTGAAACGTTCGGATTTCATGGAACTGCGTTTCGTATTAGACGGATGGGTTGAGGTTGCGTGCAGCAGATGTTTAGACCCGCTGAAACTTGATTTGGCTTCGGAAGCGAAGATGTATGTCAAGTTTGGCAGCCATTCAGACGAAGATGATTCGGAGGATAACGACGTAATCATCCTTGCCTACGGCGAAGACAGGTTGAATGTTGCGCAGTATCTGTATGAATATGCGCACCTTAACCTTCCCATACGACGCGTACATCCCGACGACGACGCCACAGGGCAAAGCTCATGCAATGCCGAAATGATAAAGAAGTTAGAGCAATTTTTAGTAAAAACCAATAATACATAATATATTATGGCACATCCAAAGCGTAGGCAATCAAAACAAAGAAGGGACAAAAGAAGAACACACGATAAGGCGGTAATACCCACAGTGGCAAGATGTTCAAACTGTTCAAGCTCGGTTTTATATCACAGGGTTTGTCCCTCCTGTGGATATTACAGAGGCAAATTAGCTATCGAAAAAGAAGGCGCGATAGCATAAACGATAAAATTGACATATATTCTGATTACATTATGAAATTACCTTTTAAAACAAACAGATGAAGATAGGATTAGATGTCATGGGAGGCGATTTTGCGCCGGAAGTAAACGTTCTGGGAGCTATTTCGGCATTTGAAAATTTGCACAGAGACGTCCGGTTGGTATTGATAGGCGATTCAAAAGCAATTGCAGATATATGCAATCGCGAAGGGTTCCCTTTGTGGTGTTTTGATATAGTTGATGCACCCGATACAATCCGCATGAGCGACCATCCCGCCAAGACATTCGCACAAAAGACCCGCTCAAGCATATATGTCGGTTATGAACTTTTAGCTGCCGGCAAATTGGACGCTTTTGCCAGCGTTGGCAGTACGGGCGCAATGATGGTAGGCGCGATGTATACGGTCAAATCCATACCGGGAATACTTCGTCCGGGCATTGCCGCTCCCACGCCACGCGCCGACGGCGGCATAAACATTATGTTAGACGTAGGGCTGAATCCCGACTGCAAACCCGACGTGTTGTATCAATACGGATTATTGGGTTCGCTGTATGCCGAGTTCGTATACAACATCCCCAATCCACGCGTAGCGTTGATAAACATAGGCGCCGAAGCCGAAAAGGGCGATAATCTTACGAAAGCGGCATATCAACTGATGGCTGCTTCAAAAGATTACAATTTCATTGGTAATGTTGAAGGTCACGAAATTTTCTTCAACAAAGCCGATGTATTGGTATGCGACGGATTCGTCGGAAATGTGATACTGAAAGCGGCGGAAGGTTTCAGACACATTCTGGAAAACAGAGGCATATCAGATGAATTTTTTGAATCGTTCAATCCCGACAACTACGGCGGAACGCCCGTATTGGGGATAAACGCAAATGTGCTTGTAGGGCATGGAGCATCAAACAGTTACGCTATCAAAAATTTAATTTTGCTGGCGCAAAACGTGATTGAAGCAGACTTGCCGTCAAAAATAAAGAAATACTTTGAAAATAGCGATGAGCAAAATAAGAGCAACCATCAAGGGAATTGACGTATTTCTGCCTGAATACCGCTTGACGAACCATGAATTGAGTACAATGGTGGATACGTCGGACGAGTGGATAATGCAGCGCATTGGGATTCGGGAAAGAAGGATTCTCAAAGGCGACGGATTGGCAACGTCGGACATGATGAGCGAAGCGGCTAAAAAACTTTTAGCCAAAACAAATACATCGCCCGATGAAATAGACCTTGTTGTTGCCGCAACCAACACGCCCGATATGTTTTTTCCGGCTACAGCCTGCATAGTATGCGACAAGGTCGGAATCAAAAACGCCTGGGGATTCGATTTGCTTGCGGCATGTTCAAGTTTCATCTATGCGCTCGAAACAGTCGGCAAGTTTGTTGAATCGGGACAGTACAAAAAGGTTTTGCTGTTGGCGGGCGACAAGATGTCGTCAATTGTAGACTATACCAACCGCAATACGTGTCCGCTCTTTGGCGACGCCGCAACGGCGCTGCTGATAGAGCCGACAACAGAAGACAGAGGCATAGTAGACAAGATATTTCACGTTGATGGTTCGGGACGTGGAAAGCTTTACATGAAGGCAGGCGGCTCGCAATATCCCGCTTCGCATGAAACGGTGGATAACCGCTGGCATTACATATATCAGGACGGTCAAACCGTATTCAAGGTTGCAGTATCGCGAATGGCAGATTCTGCATTGGAACTGATGGAACGACACAAAATAACGCCCGATGACCTCGCATATTTAGTTCCCCATCAGGCAAACATGCGGATAATAGACGCTGTAGGACGCCGAATGGGGCTTGCCCCCGGAAAAGTGATGGTAAACATCGAAAAATACGGAAACACCACCTCGGCAACAATTCCGTTGTGTCTGTATGAATGGGATGATAAACTAAAAAAAGGCGACAAACTGATATTGGCAGCCTTTGGAGGAGGATTTACGTGGGGGGCGTTGTATTTGAAATATTGAGATTCAAGTTTCAAGTTTCAAGTTGGCGAAACCTGAAGCTATAAACTAAAAAAGCCGCGGATGTGGCGTAATTGGTAGCCGTGCCAGACTTAGGATCTGGTGTCGAAAGACGTGGGGGTTCGAGTCCCTTCATCCGCACAATGTTTTTGATTCCACTTCAAAAACATTAGCCCTGATGCAATTGTACAGATGTACAGATTATTCCTGTGGGATAGCATCAGGGACTGGCGCTCCATTCCATACCAACGCTATCGATACCAACCGCCATTATCAACATGGAAAAACCGAATATGGGATATATAAAAAATGTAAACATAACAAATTAAACATTATCATTAACAACTAATCCGGCAATTGATTTCAGATGTATTATTTCTTCTTTAGAGATGTTGTCCTGTTTACCTTTGTCGTATATCGTAAGCAAATATATCTCGGTATTCACAATATCTATTAGCACATTACACGTAATTACCCTTGCTCCGCCTCTTTTTCCTTTGTTTTTTGAAGCGATTGCCATACGCACCTTTCTGGTGTTGTCGCCTAAATCGTCGCCCATTGTTGGATTTGCCAAAAGTTCTTTTTTTAGACTTTCCAAATCATCAATAAATGAGTGATATTTTTTAGATAATTTTTTGACTTGTCTTTCAAAAAATTCAGTGGGTACTATTTCGTAATTCATCGATCAACTCGTCTAAAGTTTTTTTCTTTTTTTTTCCGTCTATCATCAGCCGCACATCTGCAAATGCGCCTTCAAGTTCGTAGTACAACCAACTTTTTTCTTCCTTCTTTTCTTTGGGTTTGCTGATTGTCACTACTTGCGGTACAGTATGCAAATAGGCGATGATGCTTTTTCCGAGAGCCTTCTTTTCGTTTACTTTTATCTGATATGTTGCCATTATTTTGAATTTTTAAGTTTCGGCAAAAATATTATTTTTTTTTCAAATATAAGCAAAATATGCAAAAAAAATTTTTTAGCATGCATCATTCACAAGAAAATGTGCTTATGATTAATGAAGGGTTAATTATTCATAATTTCTTTCGTATCATTGTAAAACCGCATCATTAAATTTTTGTCGTTTTCACTGATGGCGGGGTAGTTTTCGGGACGTTCGATGTAGTCGTTTATTTGGATAAGCCTGAAAACCGAAACATTGTTTTGCGGATATCGATATACCCAAAAAGGCTCATAGTCGATGTGTTGTAATGTAACTATGCTGTCGGTTTTTGTCAATGTCACTTCGAGAGTGATACCGCCGTCGCGGTAGCGGTCGCGTTGGTTGGAGATGAAGTTGCCTAACGAATAGGCGACGTATATCGAATCGCCGTCGATAGCGGGAATCTTTGCTAATGGCTGCACTACGTGCGGATGCGCTCCTACGACGAGATTACAGCCTCTTTTTGCAAGGAAGGTTGCCAATCTGCGTTGTGTTGCGTTTTCCTTGGTTTTGTATTCCTCGCCCCAATGAAAAAAAGCGATTATACAGTCGGGATTCAGTTCGTGCGCTTTGGCAATATCGGCAGCCATTCGCAAGGTGTCTATCAAATTAACCACGTTAGGCGCCTCAATAGCAATGCCATTTGTGCCATACGTATAGTTGAGAAATGCCAAACGAAAGTTGTTTTTTTCTACTATCAACGGATAATTAGCCTTCCATTCGGCTGAATCTCTGAATGTTCCTGTGTGTGCCATACCTATACTGTCCAATACATCTAATGTACGCTCCAAGCCTTTTTTGCCTCTGTCGAGCGCATGATTGTTGGCGGTGAGAAGCACATCAAAACCGGCGTCCTGCAAAGCATAAGATAACGACTGATGGCTCGAAAATTGCGGATAACCCGCATATGGAGGACCGCCTAACGTTACCTCCAGATTAGCTACAGCCACGTCAGCCGCAGAGATATAATCCTTCACCCATTGAAACGAGGGGTGATAGTTATAGCAAGAGTCGCCGCCATCGCGCCATGCGCCGGTAATCTGCATACCATGTCCCATGACGTCGCCGGCAAATATCAACCTGATTGTGTCGGTAAGAGAGACTACAACAGTATCAATATCGGCATAGCTGGCAGTTCTTACCGTAGGCGACGCCATACAACCCGTAAACAATATGGATAATAAAATATTCTTCAAAACGTAAAAATCATCTAATTTTTCCTTCCGAATAACGAGAAATGCACGTATCTTTTGGGATTTTCGCGCAAGTCGATAAGCAATTTATCCAAATCGTTTGACGAGCGTTGCAGATAGATATACAACGAATCGTCTTTTGCGAATTTTCCAAGCGTGCCTTGTCCTTCGTTGATGCCCGAAAGAAGGTTGTTCAACTGCATCAGGCTACGATTAGCATTGTCTACCGTCGTTTTTACATCCGATTCGGACAGCGTTTCAGAAAAACCGTTCAGGTTGGCTATCAGACTTGAAATATCCTCGTTGCTCCTTTTCAGATTGTCGGACACCGATTCGAAATTAGACAGTATTGCGGCAATTTTTCTTCGTTCGCTTGCCACCAACTGCTCCATATTTGCAACGATGCTTTGAATATTGCTTTGCAAATCGTCGTCAAACGTGTAATGCAAAATTTGCAGTAACGAATCAATTGAAGTAATCAGTTTATCGGCATTGTCGGCTATCGGCATCAGCTTTCCTGTTATTGTTCCGATGAGGTCGGAGGCGATGCTGTCGCGCAAGATGCCGCCGTCTTCAGCCATCGTTTTGCTATCGCCCATAAGCAGCACAACGGATTTAGAGCCTAACAGGTCGCTGGCAATCATCATAGTACTGTTATCGGGGATTTTATACGTTTTTTTTACCCCTATTTCAACTATCAAACGGTCTAATTTTTCGCTTTCAAAACGTATGTCGCTCACCACGCCCACGGCAAAACCATTGATTGTTACCACATTTGATTTCTGCAAATCGTCAATTTTTTCGTAAATTGCAGAATAATAGTTAAACGCCGAAAACAAATTCCTGCCTTTTAGAAAATTATATCCCCAAAAGAAAAGAACAATTATCAGAGTAACTATGACCGCTATTTTTGCCTCTTTTTTAAAAACCATCTTGATTGAATATTGAATATTGATTATTGATTATTGAATATTGAACCTGAAACTCCAAACTAAACTCTAAACTCTAAACACTAAACTTTCTCCAACAATCCTTTCATACTGACCTTTTCGGAAATTATTTCAGACAGTTGGCTTACGGGAACGCGTTCCTGTAACATGCTGTCGCGATAGCGGATTGTTACTGTTTCGTCGCTCATCGTTTGGTGGTCAATCGTGATGCAGAAGGGCGTACCGATGGCGTCTTGACGGCGATAGCGTTTTCCGATGGAATCTTTTTCGTCGTACTGGCAATTGAACTCGAATTTGAGTTTGTTTTTTATTTCGGTTGCTTTTTCTGCAAGACCGTCCTTTTTTACTAACGGTAATACTGCCAATTTTACGGGCGCAAGCGCAGGCGGTATGCGCATCACAACGCGTTCGTCTGTGGTTCCGTCGTCTTTTGCAAGTTTTTCTTCGGTATAGGCGTTGGAGACGATGCTTAAAAACATGCGGTCAAGCCCGATTGACGTTTCCACAACGAATGGTACGTAACTTTGGTTCAAATCGGGGTCGAAATACTGAATTTTTTTGCCCGAAAACTTTTGATGCTGGCTCAAATCGAAATCGGTACGCGAATGAATACCTTCCAATTCCTTGAAACCAAACGGAAAATCAAATTCGATGTCACAGGCGGCATTTGCGTAATGCGACAATTTTACGTGGTCGTGGAAACGATATCTGTCATCGCCCAAACCTAACGCTTTGTGCCATTTTAAACGTATTTCCTTCCATTTTTCGTACCAGTCCAATTCCGTTCCGGGTGGTACAAAAAACTGCATTTCCATCTGCTCGAACTCGCGCATACGGAAGATGAACTGACGGGCAACTATTTCATTTCGGAACGCTTTCCCAATCTGCGCTATGCCAAAAGGAATCTTCATACGTCCTGTTTTCTGCACGTTCAGATAGTTCACGAAAATACCCTGCGCCGTTTCGGGACGAAGGAAAATTTTCGTAGCTCCGTCGGAAGTAGCTCCCATTTCGGTAGAAAACATCAGGTTAAACTGACGTACTTCCGTCCAGTTGCGCGTTCCCGAAATGGGACAGACAATTTCGCAATCTATAATGATTTGGCGCATCTCTTCGAGGTCGTCGTTGGTAAAGGCAATGTTCATACGGTTGCGTACCGCGTCGGCTTGCTTTTGGTATTCAACCGCGCGGGCGTTCGTTTGCCGAAACATCGCTTCATCAAACGATTCGCCGAAACGTTTTGCAGCTTTCTCAACTTCCTTCGTTATCTTATCTTCAATTTTTTGAATATGCTCTTCAATAAGCACATCGGCGCGATAACGCTTTTTCGAATCCTTGTTGTCTAAAAGCGGGTCGTTGAAAGCGTCTACGTGTCCCGACGCTTTCCAGATAGTCGGGTGCATGAATATTGCCGAATCAATGCCCACCACGTTATCATTGAGCAGAACCATCGAATCCCACCAATATTTTTTGATGTTGTTTTTCAACTCAACGCCGGTTTGTCCGTAATCATACACTGCGCCTAATCCGTCGTATACTTCGCTCGACGGGAAAATGAAACCGTACTCCTTGCAATGTGCAATAATTTTCTTGAAAACATCTTCTGATGCCATATTTTTCAATTTTTTATTTTTGATTTTTGATTTTTTTGCCGGTGCAAAAGTAATATTTTTTGTCGAAATGAAAAAAAAAATCAAAAACATTTGCAAAATAAAAAAAATATACGTATCTTGTCGGCGTTTAATAAATCATCAATATTCAGGTTATGAGCGAGATACATGTAGGATTGGCGTCATTTGGAATGTCGGGAAAAGTGTTTCATGCGCCTATATTGGCGCATCATAGAGGATTCAGGATTTCCAAAATAGTGGAGCGCAGCAAAAACGAAGCGAAGAATATCTATCCCGAAATTGAATCGGTACGTTCTTTCGACGAGTTGTTGGATGACGACAAGATAGAGTTGGTAGTGGTGAATACGCCCGACACAACGCATTATGAGTATGCCCATAAGGCGCTCAAAGCGGGCAAACACGTAGTTGTAGAAAAGCCATTTACGCGAACCATCAAACAAGGCGAAGAACTGATAAATCTTGCCGATAGAAAAAATGTCGTATTAAGCGTATTCCAGAACCGACGATGGGATGGCGATTTTCTTACTGTTCGAAAAATAGTCGAAAACGACTGGTTAGGCAGGCTCGTGGAATTTGAATCGAACTATATGCGCTATCGCAATTATATACAGCCTGATACATGGAAAGAATCGTTTGTGCAGGGAATAGGCATAAGTTACAATTTAGGTTCGCACATGATAGATCAGGCAGTAGTATTGTTTGGCATGCCCGATGCGGTATGGGCAGATATTGACAATATGCGTTGCGGAAGTGAAATAGACGATTATTACCACATCAAACTAATCTATCCCGATATCAAAGTGACATTGAAAGCGAGTTATTTAGTTCGCGAAGAGGGGGCGCGCTACACGTTGCACGGCACCAAAGGTTCGTTTTTAAAGTATGGTCTCGACCCGCAGGAAGAGATGATGAAACAGGGCGGCAACCCGTCTATGCCCGACTGGGGAAAAGAACCCGAATCGCAATGGGGAATATTGAATACTGAAATGAACGGACTGCATATACGCGGCAAAGTAGAAACCATTGCAGGCAACTATTCCGCATACTACGACAATATCCATAATGCGATACGCAAGCGCAGCGAATTG
>Ga0099364_10010286_pt1 | contig 12872 bp, 10 predicted proteins | sample TergutTh196P3_FD_73070 | JGI IMG/M metagenome (GOLD analysis project Ga0099364, IMG submission 73070) | Microcerotermes parvus P3 segment gut microbial communities from Pointe-Noire, Republic of the Congo - Th196 P3 | ecosystem: Host-associated > Arthropoda: Insects > Digestive system > Gut ...
TCCGGATACATATTCTCGCTCGGTTTGACGCGCCTGTGACAGCATTCTATCTCGTACCTTTGTGATTTCAGGTATTTTTTTCAAAACAAAAAGCCTTATTTCATCATCAGGGTAATCAAAGGGAGAACTAACAGTTACCCGACCTTCGGGAGGATTAATCCTAACGTAAAGGTTTTTTAGGTTTTTCTTTTTAATGATTTCAATAGGCATACCGCCTATTATTTCTTCGTTACCCATCATACTCAACCTGCCTTCCAACAAGCTCATATACGGCATTAGCTTTTTCTGCGGCATCATCTTCATTATATCCGTGTGTTTGTAAATTTTCGTATATAGCAGACCTTATATTTTGCTGTTTCTGGAAATTCCTCTTCCAGTCAGGACGTATAGCGCTGCGGATAGCGGAATCGACACTTATAGCTAAATCCTCACTTTTGTCAAAGAAGTCATACAATGCTCTTTTCCCACTGCTGTCCTTAACGCTATCAGGGTATTCACCGCTATCTTCGGGGTGCAATATCGCCTCCGCCATTTCGACAACTTGACGCAAATATTCCTCATAGCTCATAGCTTCAATGCGTCTTTGTTCAATGATTTTTTGCAACATTTCTGACAGCTTGCCATAATATACACTATTAGAGGACATCTTCTTCACGATTTCATGCTGTAAATTATTTTCAATGGTTTCAGCCTTAGCATCATCGCTGCCGGGCAACTCTTTTATCAAAGCGTCTATCGGAGTAGTTGTTGTTTTCTCCAACAATAGCTCAATCAATGACATATTTCCGAGTTCACTAACTACCGTTGAATCATCAGCGCGAATATAAGTGTCGAGGATATAACGCATATCAGCCTCATATGGCTTTAAATCAATATAGTCACAGCTTGCCAACTTTATCATCTCTTTGATTCTGTTATAGCCTGATATATCATTTCGGAGCTTGTCTACCTGGCTTTCAGAATAACCGTAATTACTAACAAGCTTATCACAGCAACTTGCAAAGGAACGTATAAGCGCGGCAGTCAGAGTATATAGAATATCTCTGCGCCCTGTAAATTCATCATCTTCACTATTATCTCCGCAGAAATAATCAATGTAATCCGTATCAGCTTTCGGAGCGGCGACATTTTGAATTAAATCTTCAAGCGAGGCAATCGCTCCGACCATTTCGGATTTTGCTTCATCATAACGATTCTTGATTAGACCTTCGACATCTTCCTTATCAAAGCTGTCAAAAGCCTCACTCGTATAATCGGAAACGGCCAACTGCACGTTTCGGAACAAATCCATGTAGTCTACGATGTACCCATAATCCTTATCTTCGCCGTCAGGTCTGTTAACGCGACAAATAGCTTGGAACAAATCGTGGTCACGCATAGATTTGTCGATATATAAGTAGGTGGCACTCGGAGCGTCAAATCCGGTCAAAAGCTTATCAACAACAATAAGCAACTTCATGTTGGCGGGTTCGTTTATAAACTGTTCCTTTGCTTCTTTTTCAAAGTCCTCAATCCTCTTGCCTGCAAGCATACGCTCATAAACAGATTTCTTATATTCTTCTTCACTTTCTTGATTAGGGTCACTTGCGGCAGTTCTAACGCTTGCCGCAGTCGGTTCAAAAGATGTGACAACAGCACATCTGTTAAAGCCGCTACTCGTAAAAATATCCCAATATCTGCAAGCCTCATAAATGCTGTTTGCCACAAGCATAGCCGTACCTCGGTCATTCTTTAGGCGAGGCTTTAAGCTCATGTCAAAGATAATATCGCCTACGATTTTCTCAAGCCGTTTTTTCGAGCTATACAGCTTATTAATTGAAGTCCAGCTTTGTTTCAGTTGAGTTCTTGCTCTATCGGTCAAACCAATAGTTTTGTTATTAAACCATAAGTCGACACGTTCCTCGCTACTTAAGTCTTGGTCGACATCTCTTGCTTCATAGCGCAGGTCAAGAATAATGCCATCTTCAACGCCTTCATCAAACTTGTATGTGTGTATATACGTTCCGAATACTTCAAGGCTTGTTTTTTTGTCATCTTTGAGTAATGGTGTGCCTGTAAAACCAATGAGCAACGCATCGGGCATCAATAGTTTTACTGCTTTATGCAGTTTTCCGGAGTTTGTTCGATGACATTCATCAATAAATGCGATGATATTTCCTTTTGCCTTAAAGTCAGTCGGCAAATCTTTTAGCAACTCTTTGCTATATTGGTCTATATCAGCCTGTTTTCCGGCATTATGACCGTACTTATGGATTAAGGAACAGATGATTGAATCATCATTTCTATTTAGAATCTCTCTTAAATCGGCACAGCTTCTCGCTCTTTTCACAGTCACGTCAGCATCTATAAACTGGCTTTCTATTTGGTCATCCAGTTCATCACGGTCTGTAATGATGACCGCCCGACTGTCCGTTATGTTTTCAATAATCCACTTTGTCAGCCAAACCATAATCAACGATTTGCCTGAACCCTGTGTGTTCCAAATAATACCGCCCTCATTCGCACGAATCCTGTTTCTTGCGGCTAAGTTTGCGAAAAACTGATTATGCCTTGTGATTTTCTTTTTTCCCGCGTCAAAAATAATGAAGTCATGAATTATGGATAACAGTCGTTCCTTCTGGCACAGAGATACTATCCCATCTCTTAATTTGTTCGTTTCGTGCGTAAGAATCTCCTTAATCGCCGCCGATAGATTATCGGTCGCCTTAACGTCTTCTTTCCATTTCAAGTATTCTTTTTCAGCCCTCCCAATCGTTCCGTACTTTAGACCTTCGGCTTCGTTTCCGGCGAGAATCAACTGAACAGTGCTAAAAAAGTTTTGAATATATTCCTTTTTTTGGTTGGTGATACTTTGACGTATACCTTCGCCAATGCTTACGCAGGAACGCTTAACTTCGAACACGACAAGGGCGATGCCGTTTACATATAAAACCACATCGGGGCGTTTGCGGCTCACATGGTCAAAACAGAGTACGCTTACCTCCTCGGCAACATAGAAGTCGTTATTCCGGAAATCTTTCCAATCGATAAAGTGAACGGTTTGACGGTTTCCGTTTTCGTCTCTTACGCCCTGTCTGCCATATCGCAAAAGAGAGTAGACCTCTTTATTGATTTGGTAAAGAGTGCCGGTTTGGTTACTCGCTTTGGCAATAAGTTCTGATACTGCCGTAGAGATTTGGTCTTTGGTATAGCGACCGCGCTTCTCTAAATTCTTCCTTAGCAGTTCTTCTTTAATCGGAGCATTATCTTGGTCTTCAAAATTACCAAGATACGTATATCCCAGTCCGCCGTCTTTTTCTTCATCCGTGAGCCAATGAAGGACTTTGTTCTGCACTTTTCTTTCTAAATCGACCGGCATATGTTTACCTCCTCAAACTCTAAGGCGCACCCGACCCGATAAAAGGTCATCCATCGCGCCGTCTCTGATTTGCATCATCTTTGCTTTTTCCGCTTCGAGGGACTCGATTTCTTCGTCCATCGCTGTTAGGATTTGGGCGATGGCTTGTTGTTCTCGAATGTCTGGAATGCTGATTGGTATTCCTTCGATAGCTTTCCTTGTTAAACTTGGTCTTCCAGACGATTCTGCATAATCATACCAATTGATTGTGCAAAATAAACAGTATTGGAATTTAACACATTGGTCAGCCTTTGGTTTCGAATAATACAGTGTATCAATAACCCAAAATGGTTCGTGCATGTAGAACGGTCTGTCTATAGTTCCTTTTCTGCCGATCAGTACACATTCCCAATCACATATAAACTCAGTCGCTCGACCCATAATACCACCCGTACCTAAAATTGGGTATTTACCGCTGAACGATTCTACTAAGTGTTGGTTTTTGCCGTGAAGAACGGTTAGTATGTTTCCAACTGTTCCATCTTCCCACTCACCGCCAAACCCATCAAGCCTTGTTCTGCCGCTCATCAAATCCTCCAGAGCGCCGTCACGGATAGCTTTTTTCTTTTCGATAAGCTCGGTTAGATTGTCGATATGCTCATCGAAATCGGATAAGGCTGATGCGATGGCTTTTTGTTCATCTTTACTCGCAGGAATTGCATATACCTCATTATGAATATCATTTCTATTAAGTGTTGGAACACCTGTACCCGTTGCCATTTTTTCTATTCCAATCGTTTGATAGAAATAATAAATAAACAAAGGCACATTACCTTTGAAGTCGGTAACCCAAAGAGAAGTGTTGTGCGGCCAATACCTTTCTTCAACAAAAGTAAAGTTGCCAATTGTTCCAGAGCGACCAGTAACCACTCCGGGAGGTTCACACTTATAATCGTTATGATAATTAAGTATGCCATTTGAATAAACAATGGGATAGTTGCCATGGTTGATTTGGCTTGTTGGCAAATCAAATCCTCTTTGCAAAGGTGCAATATTTTCGAGACTTTCCATTTTCCAGTCATAAGGATAAGCTACCATTTGTACCCCATCCTTTCTAAGGCGGATTTCACCTTTTCTCTTGACTGGTCGGTCTTTTTCTCAATCTCACTTAAAGTGCGCTCATAACGCTTCGCAATTAGGACGACTCTTGCCGCAAGAGTGTTCAGCACATGGTCGATTGCGTCGGAAATGTCTTTTTCAAGCCTTGGCATCCACTTTTTATCAAACAGCAGACACTTGATTTCATCAACGGATAACTCGCCATATTGGGCAAGCAGCAACTCGTCTAATTCTTTTAAAGCTGCCTTTATATCCTTATCAGCCTCTTCTTTTTCCGACAACTTCGCTTGGTAATTGAGCAGAGCGTTATATTCATCCATATAGATTTCAGGTATTTCCGCATTGTCGCTTGCTTCCCTGTAAGCGGTTTTCAGCTTTGCTTTGCCAAATGTGCCGTTCTTGTTTCTAAGTTCATAATTCATCAATTCGTCGTTGGAGCTTATAATTTTTTCCATAACTGTTATTGTACCGTTATCAAATAAGTCTATCAGCTTTGCGATGTCGCTCAAAACGGATGAAGTCTTTTTGCTTTCGAGTTCTTTAATCCGCTTATTGAGGTTGGCTTTTGGTATGCCATCTCCTTTTTCATTCAAGACTTCTTTGAGCAATCCATCATCGTCGGACTCTTCTTCACGCATTTCATTAAGTTCATCTTCGAGCATTGAAGAATTATCTCTCAACACATTCAAAGCCAAAAGTCTATCCTCAAAAAACTCGTGTTCAATAATTTCTCGCGGAATTAACGCCCCTTCAAAGGACTTCATTTTAGAAGTGTCATCAACGGAAACTGTTTCACCGTCTGCGTCTTTCTGCTTTTTCTGAGCATACACATATTCTATTTCACGACCCGCCTCATATCCGCCTGCTTTGATAACGTATACATCGTCTTGCAACTTTTCGTTCCAGTAGTTGAGCAAAAAATCGTAAACATCGTAATTATCCAAAAGCCGCGCCGATTCAAAGCCGTTTAAGATATCAATGCCAAGCCTTCGAATTAACTCTTTCGGAATCGTATCGGCATCGATGTTCAGCAAAGTGTCCTTTACTGCGTCTTTCCAAGTTTCAAATAAAACACTGCTCTCATTAGCTCTTGCGCCTTTAATGCTTTTATCCTCGGAAATCTTTGCTTCTATATCAGCCGGAGATATGGCAAGCCTATAAACACCACGTTTTTCATCGTCATAGGTAAAAATCTCTTGCTTTAATTCGGGAGACACTTTCCATAACATCTCAATAGAATTAACATCCGTTTCCGGGACGCCGCCTTTGAGATGCGCCGCTATATTTTGAGGCAGCATATCATCAATTTTTTGTATATAGCGCGGAACATTCAGATTACCGCCGTTATCGTCAATCTGCTTATAAGTGACAAAACGCGAGTATCCTTTTATCTTTTTCCTGTTAATAAATGTTTGAACAATCTTTTCTATATCCTGTTCACGAAGCCGGTTCTTGTTACCGTCTTTCTTAAAACCACGGCTTGCATCAACTATAAAGACTCCTTCGCGTTTTTCAGCGTTCTCTTTATCAATGATTATTATGCAAGCGGGTATGCCTGTGCCATAAAACAAGTTTGCAGGAAGGCTAACGATTCCCTTGATATAACGTTTGCTAAGAACCACTTTCCTGATAGTTTCTTCCGCATTCCCTCTAAACAGAACACCGTGCGGGAGAATAATTCCTGCCTTCCCGTTGTTGTCTAATGCTTTTAATACGTGCAAAAACCAAGCATAATCGCCGTTTTTATCAGGCGGTACACCATACCCGTCAAATCTTTTGTATCTATCTTCGGTTGATTTAATCCCATCCGTCCAATCTTTATCAGAGAACGGGGGATTCATAACGATAAAGTCAAATTTTCTCAGACCTCCGAAGTCGTCAATATATGCCGGATTCGCCAATGTATTCGCGCTCATGATTTCCCCGGTCCCTTTGTTGTGGAGTATGAAGTTCATCTTTGCCAAACCCGCTGTATCAGGATATTTTTCTTGCGCAAAGATGGTGACGATAGAATCGCCGTTTTCATCAGTCGGAGCTTCATCCGCCGCTCGTATTAAAAGCGAACCGCTGCCTGCCGCCGGATCATGCAACGTCCATCGCTTGTCTGTTATCTGCTTTATATCACCAATCCCAATGAGCCTTGCAATTATACGCGACACCTCACTTGGCGTATAAAACTGTCCTTTGCTTTTCCCGGATTCCTGTGCGAACTTCATCATGAAATACTCATAGGCATCTCCGATAATATCATCGCCGCTGGCACGGTTGCTCTTAAAGTCAATAGCCGGATTTTGAAATATTGCTATAAGACCCGAAACTTTATCGACTAATTCTTTTCCTGCGCCAAGCTCGTCAGGGTTGTTAAATCTGACATCGGGTAAAGCACCTTGAAGTCGGTTTTCTTCAAGAAATTTTTGGATTATTTTATCTACACGCTCACCGACATCGCTTTTGCCTTTTGCGGCAACCAAGTCATCAAATGATGCGCCATCGCTTATTGTAAACTCAGCAAATCGCTTTCCTTTATATCTATCCGACACATATTTGAAAAACAGCAGCACAAGAACATAGTCCTTATATCTGGACGGCTCTACGCCGCCTCTCAACTTATTACACGCTTCCCAAAGGATAGAATACAACTCAGATTTCTTCACGGCCATACCCCTTATTTCTCCATTCTTTCTTTAATCACACCTACACGATGCTGTATATCATTCCATAGCGCTTTTTCCGCTTGCGACCCAATCATCTAATTCAGTACATTTGAACTTCCATTGCTTTCCTATTTTATGAGCCGGTATGCCTTTGTCTTTTCTAATCCAATCACGAATGGTTCCGGGCTTAACTCCCAAGTATTCTGCCGCCTCATCGATATTTATCCATTTATCTTTACTGACATCCACCATCCATGCACCTCCGAACAAATTTCACTACAGCAAGTCATTTAATAAAACCTCGAATCTCTCACCAGCACGCTACACCATATGGAACGTGACTGATTGGCTTACTTTTACACTTACGCCCCGCAGACGAATACGAGTTTTTCAAATGCCCTTAATAGTATAGCAAAATCATATGTGGTTTTCAACAGTTTATTATCCGTTTGATATTGTTTACTGTCATTTACCCTATCGGATGCGTTCATGAACCCATTAGGCAGAGACTCTACTCGACACCATTGCCATGGGTATAAGCAAAAAATAAGAAAACTCGGTAACTCGACGAGTTGGCTTTGCCCCCCAAAAAGGGGTCTTTTTTTATGCCAAAAAACGCTATAGCGCTGCAAAATCGGGCATTTTGACCAACTCAGTGAGTTGGTCTTGAGTTTTTAGAATGTTCGATAATGGGGTCAAGTCAACAGGAACGTACCTACAGAAAATAAGGAGGCATTCATGGTTCAAGTAGTCAAAGCGACAGACAAATTCGAAAGCCAGCTATTTCAATGGGATGTTGAGCTTCAGATCTTATCACTCCCACATGGCAAGGATATCTGGTTCGCCAAACTCGGCGATGATGGCAAGTTCAGAGTCATCGAAAGCAAACCGAAGCCGCAGTCAGGCTTCAAAGCAAACCGCAACTAAATAATTAACACCCTTTAGGAGCCGCAGGACGGCCGGGCGCATCGCTGGAAACAGCGGGTCTCGGTCGTTTTGCGTCCGTTGATGACTCTCCTGTTTCCGGCACAAGGAAAAGGAGAGTCAAACAATGACAAACAAATGCAAATCATTTATGAAACGCAACTATCAGCATTACTTCGCCCAACTCCCCAACAGTGAATATGTCTCCTGCTCAAGAGCGGAGTGTTTCGCCATCGACAAAAACAACCCAGACAAAGACCAACGGTGGCGCTGGGATAACGAGGAATTTACCTATTGCATACGCCTCGCCCCCACAGCCGAAGGCAAACAAATCGGCAACGACCATCTCGCCGCATTAAAACGTGACGAACGCTACAACGCCCGCAAGCTGGATATTGACACCGACTTTGAGACCGACGACGGCGAAAGAAGGCGTAACGAATATATCGAGCCGCAGTCTACCATCGGCAACCCCTACGATGAGTACGAGAAACTCGCCAGTCTTGAGGCATTGGAAAATTTCTTGCAAACGCTCTGCGAAGCCGAACGTTTGCTGTGGGAATGCTGGAGGGACGGTATGACGGAAAACGACATCGCCGAGAAACTGGGGCTGAAAACCCGCAAAGGCGTGTACCTTCGCAAGAAAAAGCTGGAAGAGAAAATCCGCGCCGACGCTAGCCTTAAAGATTTTTACGGAAGTTAGAAATTTCCTGCTCGGTTCACTACGCACTTTGCCCCTCTGCTGTCCAATAAACAGTGAGGGGCAAAAAACCTCTCAAATATCACGAAACGGAGGTGCTAAATGCAAACCAACAATGCAACGGCGTTCGCGGACTGCCGCGAACAAAATCGACAGCTTGATTTACAGCGCATAGCCATCCTGACAGCGATATCGGTCGTTTCCAGAAGGCTCGCCGGGCGGCTTGCGAAAATGGAACATCAAGCAAAATCACAGAGGAGGAACCCATCGTGACGCCAGACAGAGCATTAAGCCTTGCCAATGATGTCGCTTGCACAATCGCTACGCTTCAGGCGATTGAGGACGAACTGCGGACGGCGTACCCAAGCGGCGATTACCGTGATTACACGGGCGACGAGCCGGAGCATGAAACATCGGCACCCAAAACGCCAGCGCCGGAAGTGACGCTCGACAGTGTCAGAGCGGTACTGTCAGCAAAGGCGGCAGACGGCAAGCGCGAGGAAGTTAAGGCGCTTCTTGGCAAATACGGCGTGTCACAATTATCCGCAGTCAAGCCGGTACAGTATACCGCCTTGCTTGCGGACGCGGAGGGCTTGTGATGGCAGATGAACGCAAACACGCCCTGCTTAGTCCGAGCGCCGCGCATAGGTGGATACATTGCCCGCCGAGCGCCAGATTGTGCGAAGCCGCCAAAGAAGCAAGCAGCGCCTATGCCCAAGAAGGATTCTGCGCCCATGAACTGGCGGAGTACAAACTCCGAAAGTCCCTCGGCGAAGACGTAAAAGACCCGCGCGAAGACCTCTCGTTCTATGACGCCGGCATGGAAAACCATACCGACGACTACGTGCAGTTTTGCATGGAGGAATACCAAAGGCTGTCCGAGTATGGCAAACCGCTGATATTCGTGGAGCAGAGAGTCTGCTATGACGACTATGTCCCGCAAGGCAGCGGCTCGGTGGACTGCCTGATAGTCAGCGGAAATGAAATGGTCGTGATTGACCTGAAGTACGGCGCGGGAGTGCCTGTAGACGCGGCAGCGAACCCGCAACTGCGGCTGTATGCCCTCGGCGCATGGCTCATGCTGGATAACCTCTTCGGCGAACAAGGCATAACCGACATCAAAACCATCGTATACCAACCCCGCCGCGAGAATATAAGCATGGAACACATCTCGGCGCAGGACCTTATCCATTGGGCTGATGTAACGGTCAGGCCTGCGGCGGAGCTTGCATGGAAAGGCGAAGGGGAACAATGCGCAGGCATTTGGTGCCAGTTCTGCCGTATTAAGGCGCGGTGCCGCACAAGAGCTGAAGCGAACACGGCACTTGCCGCTTATGACTTCCGTGAGCCGTTCCTGCTCGAAAACGAGGAAATAGCCGCCATCCTCGACCAGTCCGAGTTGTTCAAGAACTGGATTAAGGATGTTGAGGCGTTCGCCTTAACAGAAGCCTTGAGGGGTGTGAAATTCCCCGGTTACAAGGTGGTCGAAGGCCGCAGTAACAGGCGGTACGCGGACGAAGCGGCAGTCGCCGCACAAGTGCAAAACATCGGCTTTGACCCATTTGAACACAAACTCCTCGGAGTAACCGCAATGACGTCCATGCTCGGTAAAAAGCGGTTCGAGGAAACACTCGGCGGTCTGATTGAGAAGCCCGCCGGCAAGCCCACACTCGTCCATGAGACGGACAAGCGCAAGGAAATAACAATAAACTCGGCGGCGGACGACTTTAACGACGGTTTCGTCGACCACCAAGAAATTTAGGAGGATTCTATCATGTCAAACAATGTAAAAGAAAACGCAAACAAGCAAAAGGTCATCACCGGCGTAGTGCGCCTGTCCTATGCCAATCTATGGCAGCCGAAGTCCATCAACGGCGGTAAGGAGAAGTATTCCGTCAGCCTGATAATCCCCAAAAGCGACAAGGCGACGCTTGCGAAAATCAAGGCGGCTACGGAAGCGGCGTATCAGGAAGGGCAGACGAAACTAAAGGGTAACGGCAAATCCGTGCCGCCACTTGCCACCCTCAAAACACCGCTCCGAGACGGCGATGCTGAAGGACCCGATGACGAAGCCTACGCCGACAGCTATTTTGTAAACGCTAACAGCGACATCTCGCCGGGCATCGTCGACATAAACCGCCAACCCATTACCGACCATTCGGAAATCTATAGCGGTGCCTACGCAAGGGCGAGTATCAACTTTTACGCTTATAACGCAAACGGCAACAGGGGCATCGCTTGCGGGCTGTCTAACATCCAAAAAATCCGCGACGGCGAATCGCTCGGTGGCAAAAGCAAGGCAGAGGATGACTTCGACGACGGCTTTGAGTATGACGATGATGGCTTACCATTTCTGGATTAAGAAACAAGGCTTGGGCGGTGCGGTTGCCGTACCGCCTCATCGCCGGAGGGAGGGGTTATGTGAAGTCCATAAGTATTGACATCGAGACGCTCAGTAGCGCCGACCTCGCAAAATGCGGTGTATACCGCTACGCCGAATCGGATGACTTCGCCGTCATCCTTTTCGGCTATAGCGCGGACGGCGGCATGATTAATGTCGTGGATTTGGCAAACGGCGAAAAAATCCCATCTGAAATCCTGTCAGCGCTGACGGATGATTCCGTGACAAAGTGGGCTTGGAACAGCCAGTTCGAGAGGGTGTGCTTATCCCGTCACCTCGGCTTGCCGCTTGGGACATACCTATCGCCGAAAGCATGGCGGTGTTCTATGGTGTGGTCGGCGATCATGGGGATGCCGATGTCACTTGCCGAAGCGGGCGCAGTGTTTGGCTTGGAAAAGCAGAAGCTAACGGAGGGCAGGGAGTTAATCAAACGCTTCTGTACGCTCCCGCGCCGTGCGCCGCAAATGACTATATTCGGCAACGACACAGATTGGGAGCGGTTCAAGGCATATTGCAAACGCGACGTCGAAGTCGAGATGGCGATTAAAAACGGGCTCTCACGGTTTCCCGTGCCGGATATGGTTTGGGAAGAGTTTATCCGCGACCAAGAGATGAATGACAGGGGCGTGTTGATAGACGTTGAACTGGCTCACCAAGCGGTCACGGCGGATGGAACCATCAGCGGAAAACTGCTCTCCGAGATGCGGGATATAACAGGGGTAAACAATCCCAAAAGCGTGGCGCAGCTAAAAGAGTGGTTTGCCATGCGCGGGATTAGTCTTGAGAGTTTGAACAAAAAAGACATCGCAGCGGCAAGGCCGGATATTAACGATAAAACCGCTCTGCGGGTTCTTGAACTGCGCGAACTCACGGCCAAGAGCAGCATCAAGAAATACTCGGCGATGCTCGAATACGCCTGCGCGGACAACCGTGCCCGTGGATGTTTCCAGTTTTACGGCGTATCCACCGGGCGCAGTGCGGGGCGGGGAATCCAGATGCAAAACCTATATAGAAACGATACGCAGCACCTTTCCGACATCCGCTCCCTTGTAAAGAGCGGCGCGGCTGACAGCGTTCCCATCCTATATGACATAAGCATACCGCAGGCGCTCTCGGAGTTATGCCGGACGGCGTTAATCCCGAAAGAGGGATGCCGTTTTTACGTTTCGGATTTCTCGGCGATTGAAGCGAGAATCGTGGCGTGGTTCGCCGGCGAGGACTGGGTGCTTGACGAGTTTCGCGGCGAGGGAAAAATCTACGAAGCCGCCGCCGCTTCCATGTACGGCGTTCCCAAGGAAAGCATCGGCAAGCATAACCCGCTCCGGCAAAAAGGTAAACAGGCGACGCTTGCCTGTGGGTATGCCGGCGGGGTCGGCGCTCTCCGGTCGATGGGGGCGAGAGGGTCGGATGATGAGTTGAAAGAAATCGTCAACCGTTGGCGGACGGCTAACCCGAAAATAGTCAAGCTGTGGTACGCGCTTGAAAAAGCCGCGCTGACGGCAGTTATTGAAAAGTCGAAAGCCGGGACGCATGGCATTGAATTCAGCTACGAACGTAAGCGGCTGTTTATGCGGCTGCCAAGCGGCAGACGGCTTTGCTACAACAAGCCCGTAATCAAAGAAAACAAATTCGGGCGGGATGCTGTGTTTTTCGAGGGCGTCGGCAAAAGCCGGAAGTGGATGGAATTGCAGACATATGGCGGCTTGTGGACGGAGGAACTTGTGGGGGCGACGCCGG
>Ga0099364_10010287_pt1 | contig 12871 bp, 11 predicted proteins | sample TergutTh196P3_FD_73070 | JGI IMG/M metagenome (GOLD analysis project Ga0099364, IMG submission 73070) | Microcerotermes parvus P3 segment gut microbial communities from Pointe-Noire, Republic of the Congo - Th196 P3 | ecosystem: Host-associated > Arthropoda: Insects > Digestive system > Gut ...
GCAGCCTGGCCAATTCTCCAGATTTGTAATGGGACTTCGTCAGGTCACTTGCTTTAATCAATCGGCACCTCACATAGGTCATAAAAAATCATTATTCCTTATATTATACGTTATATTGGACAATATGTCAAATATAACGCATAATCTGCCTCCTGCTCGCAACACCTTTTTTGCCTTCTGTGGCAAAACCCGTCACTGGAAGCCCCAGGAGAGCCATAAAAAAAAGCCACCCGCCAAACCGTTTGAATTTCATTGTCCTGCTCCTTTTTGATAAAGCCCTTGCAACTGTCTGATATTGCCTGGGCAGTTTTTAAAGTCTGCCTGTTCCAGGAGAAAATGCGTGATCGAGTACTTTGATGCTGCATGCAAAAACGCTCTTTCCGTTCAGAATTGCCGAACTGTATCTGCAATCAGAACTCGTACCTTATTCTCATGCTGTCGGCAACATCTTCTCTCTTGCCCTGCCATCAAATTCATATTCGCAAGCTGCACCCGCATACAGGCTTACGTTTGTATCAATGGCGCGGCTTAAGCGCATTCCAGCACGGCTCCGGTGAGAGTTGGCCGGATTGAAACTCACAGGACCCCCTGTGGACAGGGTGAGCAAATCTCTGCCCTGATGTGTCCTGACAAAGCTAAAAAGCAGTTTCGCGATTTACCTAACGGTGCCTGGCGTTAGCAAAATTTCTCGATTGCGCTCTATTTTTTTACCCATTTGCTGAACCGTTTTTCTTCGAATCGGCAAGTCTTGTGCTCTTTCCCTGAAATGCCCCGCCAAAGTACAAATTCTATCGATTGTTTCCTCAGCAAAAGCACGCGCAATATCTGCCTCCTGAGCAAGCTGGAGCAATGTGCTTCGGGTTATATCTGTTCCTGTTCCGCAAATATCCATATGATGCGCACCCGCCAGCCCTTCGTTAAACGTCAGGTCAAAGGCGGGGGCAAGATACCACGAACGATTCCTGCCCAGTCGCCACGCAAAGTTTTTTGGATGGTCATCCCGATTGTGAAAGACCACGTTAAAAACGGCCCGTTCATACGCTTTAGCCACCTCTCGCACATCACGCGTCAAAAAAGCGGTTGCACGCAGAAACTGGCCATAGTGCGCTGCACCTGAAATTCTGAAATCAGCATGTACCAGTCCCGCAAAACTGTGAACAGGAACCCGCATTCCCTGCTCCCGGTCAAAGCGCGCCACCCCAAAAGCAGCCATATTGGGAGAAAGCTCAAAAAAGGCGCTTTCAGGCATGTCAATGCCACACTCCCGTGCCAGGGTCGCATAGAGCTGTTCAATAGCACAGACCTCCCAATGTTCGTGCTGCGCCGGAAACTTGACTAGCCAGGGCTGACCATGTGCGTCTGTTCTGGTACTGACTTCTCCGGCAGTCGCATCGTATTGCACCAGCGCCTTTGGCTGCGTTCCCTGTGGGGAACCTCCGGTTACTGCGAGCTCTCTTAATGCCGCTGATACATCTCCTGAGACGGCACGTTCACATTCTTTTGCCAACGTCAAAAGATTCCAGTCAGGTTCATTTTGAGTCTGCTCATCTGCTGGTTCAAAGCGCAACGCTCCCATGCCCCGGCTGCCAACTATTGCAAGACGATCAAGTGGAGCGGGCTGAGAAATACCCAGTTACCTGAACAGACGATCCATCAGCATTAGCCCCCACCCATCCGGCAGACTGTCGGCGACAAGGCCGGGAAGCCGGTGCAAAAAAACGGGAAAATTGCCATAGGCCACCGAACGCAAGGGAAGATGCAATGGGGACAGAGCCAGATTTTGTGCGATGGCTTGCGAGGAATATTCAAAGAGCAAATTTGTGCCGTCATCTGCCAAAAGTCCCAGCGGCCAGTTCTCTCTGCGGGAGTCCTTGGACCAGCCTTTGTATTCGCAAGCGAGAACCCAGTGCTCGCTGAACCTCAGGTGCCGTCGAAAGAATAAATGACATAAATTTGGTCTTTAATGCAAGAATTGTCAAACAATCATCATTATAATATGCTTTACATTGTTGACGGCATCTCTAATGTCAAATATATTCTGCCCGAAATTCCTGCTCATTTTTTGACTTGCCTTTTGATGTGAAACCTCTTCTGGTTGCGATACCACGCTATTCCTCCAGGGGCAAGTGAGCCGCTTCAACCAGTACATTGTGCATTGTCATGACCAGAGCCAGCCTGGCTTTTAACCGATCAGAAAGATAAAAAATACCGGTATGCGTTTTCCGTGCCATTACTTTTTGGAAAAAGAAGAAAGAGGTGTCAATTCAAACTGTTAATGCAGGGCTTCTTTTCAGAAAACTGTCACAGCCCTTTATCCGGCATCAGGCTTCAGACCGGGGTATTTTCTGATTGCCAGCTGACATTTTTATTCGCCGGCATCAGCTTCATGAAAGTGCTGTAACAACTGCTGCGCACTTTCCTGATTCCTGGCCGGTTTTTGCGGTGCTCTTGTCAAACTTTCAATAATACTGCATAAATTGGAGGATTTACGCAGAAGTTCCCCAATTTGCAAAAAATTTTGCACCAGTGCTGGCTCATCCACTAAACCGCCGCTTTTGAAGATGAAAAAATGCGCCCAAACAGGACCGCAGCAGCATAAATGGACTAAAATTGATGAAAGAATGCCAGGAGCAGCACTTTTTTGCCATTTATGCAGCCCTCCCCAGCAATCCATACACCGTTGCCGGCGAGCCAGACAGCCTGATGCTCCTGACAGAATTCCCCTCCCACCAACCAGGAGCACGATTATGAGAAAGAAACGAGTAGGACTGACGCAGCATCTGATAGAAGAACACCGCGCATCCGGCAATATCCCCGAAGAATTGAGGCTGCTCCTTGAAGTTGTGGGGCGCGCCTGCAAAACCATCGGGCACGCTGTCGGAAAAGGCGTACTCGGAGATATTCTAGGGAACACGCAGCAGGAAAATGTCCAGGGCGAAGTCCAGAAAAAACTGGATGTCCTGTCAAACGAGATTCTTCTGGAATCCAACGAATGGGGCGGCTATCTCGGTGCCATGGCTTCTGAAGAAATGGAAACCATCCACCCGATTTCAAACGACTATCCGAAAGGAAAATACCTGCTTCTTTTTGATCCGCTTGACGGATCAACCAATATTGATGTCAATGTCTCTATCGGCACCATTTTTTCTGTTCTGACAGCAACAGACGGGCCGGACGCCCCCGGCGAAAGCGACTTCATGCAGCCGGGCAACCGGCAGGTCGCAGCAGGATACGCCCTGTACGGACCCCAGACGCTTCTGGTTCTGACTACAGGAAACGGCGTAAACTGCTTTACGCTGGACCGGGAAATGGGAGCCTGGGTGCTCACCCACCGCAACCTGCGCGTTCCCGAAGATACAAACGAATACGCCATTAATTCTTCCAACATGCGCTTCTGGTATCCCCCCGTTCAGCGCTACATCAGCGAGATGCAGGAAGGCGTAACAGGCGTCAGAAAGAAAAACTTCAACATGCGCTGGGTTGGATCAATGGTCACCGACATCCACCGGATTTTGAGCCGTGGCGGCATTTTCATGTATCCGGCCGATACACGGGACCCCTCCCAGCCAGGCAGACTGAGACTCCTGTATGAAGCCAATCCCATGGCATTCATCGTTGAACAGGCCGGCGGCGCAGCAACAGACGGGGTAACACGCATGCTGGATATCGTACCCAACAAGCTCCATCAGCGCGTACCGGTCTTCCTGGGCAGTAAAAACGAAGTGGAACTCGTAACAGGCTATCACAGAAACAGCTAGCCTATAACACCGGGATATTGAGCCGGGCGCACTGCTTTTGTCTGTGTGTCCGGAAAAGAGTCTCGTGGCAGAATCGCACGAACTGCTTCACTGACTGCCGAAAAACCGGCTCCCGGGCTGAATTTACGCTTCAGCCCGGCCGGGCAAAAAAACCACAGGCTGCCCCGCCCTGGGGCGGGCGGGCACAATTAATTCCTATCCGGCGGGGGAAAGCGTTTATAATGCAGGTTTTTTTGCGAAGCAAACAATACAGTTATTTTATACCGCAATCCACTCCGGCAAAGCTGGGTGGATACGGGCGGAGAATTTGATGAAGACACTCACTTTTCAGCAAATCAAGCTTATTCTGCAGCAGTACTGGGCCGACCAGGGCTGCGCAATCCTGCAGCCCTATGACATGGAAGTCGGTGCCGGCACATCGCATCCCGGCACGTTTTTAAACGCAATCGGACCCGAACCCTGGCGTGCAGCCTATGTGCAGCCATCCAGACGCCCCAAAGACGGGCGCTACGGAGAAAACCCGAACCGCATGCAGCACTACTACCAGTACCAGGTCGTTTTAAAGCCGGCTCCGGAAGACATCCTGGATATCTACCTGGGATCACTCGTTGCACTCGGACTCGACCTGAAACAGAATGATGTGCGCTTTGTTGAAGATGACTGGGAAAACCCGACCCTGGGTGCCTGGGGGCTGGGCTGGGAAGTCTGGCTGAACGGGATGGAAATCACACAGTTTACCTACTTTCAGCAGGTCGGCGGGATCGACTGCAAGCCAACACTCGGAGAAATCACCTACGGCCTCGAAAGACTGGCCATGTATCTGCAGGGCGTCGAAAACGTCTACGACCTGATCTGGACCAGCATGGAAAACAGAAACGACGGATCCAAAAGCTTTCTCACATACGGCGATGTATTCCGCCAGAACGAAGTCGAGCAGTCAACCTACAACTTTGAAGGCGCAAGCATAAAACTGATGTTTGCCAAGTTTGCCAATTATGAATCCGAAGCAAAACGGCTCATCGACAGCAAACTGACCATACCGGCCTACGAAAAAATTTTACGGGCGGCACACACATTCAACATGCTTGATGCAAGAGGCGCACTGTCGGTAACCGAGCGCGCAGCCTATATTGGGCGCATTCGCAATCTGTCGCGCTTTGTTGCCCAGGCCTATTATGAATCACGGGAAAATATGGGCTTTCCGCTTTTGGGCAGTGCAAGGCATCTCCCTGAAGCTGATACCCTGACAGCATAACAATGGTTTCGGATTTTTTTAAACGCCACTCTTTCCCTGGTCCACGCCAGGGATTTTCCAAGCGGAGATCGGATGAAACAAACCCTGCTAGTTGAACTCCTGACAGAAGAGCTGCCTCCAAAAGCGCTCAAAGCACTTTCCGTCAGTCTTGCCGGCACGATTTTTGACGAGCTCGAGCAAGAAGGCTTTCTTTGCGATGAATCGCAAAAAACGGTTTTTGCAACACCCCGCCGCCTGGCTGTTTCCATCAGCCACGTAACGGAAATATCGCCAAACAGATCCATCCGCGTAAAACTGCTGCCTGTTGCCATTGCTCTGGACGCCAGCGGCAATCCAACACCGCCTCTGGCAAAAAAACTGGCAACACTCGGATTTTCTGATGTCAGCGTTGACGAACTGGAAAAAGAAAATGATGGCAAAACAGAATTTTTCTTCCACACCTACACCGCTCCGGGCATTCCTTTGGCAACAAGTCTTCAGGCTGCACTTGAGAAAGCCATACGCAGCCTGCCTGCGCCCAAAATAATGACGTATCAGCGCCCCGATGGAAGAACTGTCGAGTTTGTCCGGCCGGTTCATTCACTTCTCGCCCTGTACGGAAAAGAAATCATCCCCGCCGAAGTACTGGGCCTGACATCCGGGCGGACAACGCAGGGACACCGCTTTTTATCTGACGGAAAAATCGAAATTTCCAGCGCCCAGGACTATGAATCAGCACTGGAAGAAAAAGGCAGAGTCATCGCAGGCTTTGAAACACGAAAAGACAAAATCCGAGCCTCACTCACAGAAAAAGCACAGGGCGATCTTGTTTTAATGCCGGACTCGCTCCTTGACGAAGTCACCGCTCTCGTTGAATGGCCCACTGTTTATGAATGTCACTTCGAACCCGTTTTTCTGGATGTTCCCCAGGAATGTCTGATCCTGACGATGCAGACGAACCAGCGATATTTCGCCCTGACAGATGCGGACGGACGGCTTCGCTCACGCTTTCTGATTGTCTCAAACATGGAAACCAATACGCCTGAGCGCATTATTACCGGAAACGAGCGCGTAATCAGGCCCCGTCTGTCAGATGCACAGTTCTTCTTTGAACAGGATAAAAAAAGACCTCTCGAAGAGCGCCTGCCTGGCCTTGCCAATGTTGTCTATCACAACAAACTCGGTTCGCTTCAGCAGAGAATGTCGCGCGTTCGCATTATCGCAACAGGCATTGCAGAAGCACTGAACATCAGTACCCACCTTGTCGAAAGAGCCGCCTGGCTTGCAAAAGGCGACCTCCTGACCGAGATGGTCGGCGAATTTCCTGAACTGCAGGGGATCATGGGAACATACTACGCAAGACATGATGGCGAACCCGAAGAAGTTGCCCTGGCCATTACCGAACAGTACCGCCCGCGCTTTGCTGGCGATGTCCTGCCTGATACGCAGACCGGCACCATTCTTGCCCTGGCAGACAAGACTGAAGCCCTGACAGGCATCTGGGGGATCGGACTCCATCCAACTGGCGACAGCGACCCCTTTGCCCTGCGCAGACACGCACTGGGCATTTTGCGCATTCTGATTGAAAAAAGGCTTCCCCTGTCCATACGCAGCCTGGTCTCACGTGCCGTCACCATACTGGCCTTAAATACCAGCTTCAAAGACCCCACTGCTGAACTGCTCGTGTTCCTGATGGACCGCTTAAGAGGACTGCTGCGCGACAGAGGATACAAGTTTGACCTGATTGAATCGATCCTGGCCCAGAATCCGGATCGTCTTGACTGTCTCCTGGAGCGCCTTGACGCTGTCAGTGCCTTCTCAAAACTGCCCGAGGCCGAGTCCCTCGTCTCTGCAAACAAGCGGATCGGCAATATCCTCAGAAAATCCAGCATTCGGGCCGGTGTGGTTCAAACCGATCTGCTGTTTGAAACATCCGAGCAAAAGCTCTATACTCTAATGAGTAAAATCCAGCCGGATGCGAACGCAAAATTCGAAGAGGGCGATTACACGGAAACACTGAAAATACTCGCCCAGCTCAGAGATGATGTCGACGGGTTTTTTACGGATGTTCTGGTTATGGACGAGGACCTGCGCCTGCGCAATAACCGGATCGCACTTTTAACCGAACTGCATGGCATGATGAACAAGGTAGCTGACATATCCAAACTCAGTATCTGACATGCAAAATGCCAGGCTTTTTTATGGGCTTTTATGAACCTGATCATTCTGGATCGTGATGGCGTTATCAACCATGATTCCGACTCGTTTATCAAGTCGCCTGACGAATGGATACCCATTCCCGGATCTCTGGAAGCCATTGCAAAACTCTACAGAGCGGGCTATCGCGTTGTGGTTGCAACAAACCAGTCGGGAATTGGACGAGGGCTTTTTGACATCATCACGCTAAACGCCATCCACCAGAAAATGCTTGCAGCCGTCAGATCCGCCGGTGGCGTCATTGATTCCATCTTCTTTTGCCCTCATGCCATCGCAGATAACTGCGACTGCCGGAAGCCCCGTCAGGGCATGTTTAATGCCATTGCACAGCGCTACGATGTCTCACTCGAAGGTGTGCCCACAGTAGGCGACTCGCTGCGTGATCTGCAGGCCGGTTTCCTGGCGGGCTGCAAGCCCATTTTGGTCATGACCGGAAAAGGAGTGGAAACAGAAAAAAACGGAGGACTCCCTCCAGGGACAATCCAGTTCGAAAACCTGGAAGCCGCTGTTGCTTTTCTTCTCGCAAAGACTGAAGAACAGGCCCAGCCGTCATAATTTCCCCAGCGAGAGACCACAAACAAAACCGTTTTATCCGTGCAACCCCAGTATTGCAGCAGTGCTCAATGCGCCACAGCTGCCAGAAACCTGAACTGAACCTGAAATGCGAAACATTTCATCATTACCGGCCAGTGCGGCTGATTCACAGAGGTCCAGATGACAGTTCCTGCCTCCAGCGGCCAGCAGCTTGATCTGTTTTCTCCGGATGTCCTGCCGCCTCCCCCAGTCCTGCCTGACCCTGTAAAAGCAGATGAAGCGCCTGCTGCAGATGACAGTCCGGCCCAAAGACCGCCCCGGGCGCAGCCACCCGCAAAGAAGCGCCATATCGTCCTCAATGATAAAAAAATCGAATACGACCTGGTCCGCACAAACAGGCGAACCATTGGTCTGACTGTTAGCGAACATGGATTGCGTATTACCGCTCCCAGGTCGATCACAATCAAGGCCGTTGAAAAAGCCATCAGGCAAAAAGAAAAGTGGATAACGGAAAAACTGGGATTCTTTCTTGATTTTTCCGAAGCTGCAGACAAAAAAAGGGCTGTGTCATTTTCTGATGGCGACATACTTTACCTTCTCGGCGAACCTTATACCCTGCGTCTGCATACGGGTCCGGGCGAATCGGTTTCAGTTGATGAAGCAGCAAAGGAATTCCGGGTTACAACTGCCAATATTGCGCGTCGGCTGGCCGTCAGGGAACTGCTCATGATCTGGTTTTCGAGAAAGGCTTATGAAGTTTTTTCGAGCAGAGCTCCGCATTATTCCAGTCTGCTCAATCTCCCCTACCGTGCACTGTCGCTTTCGTCTGCCAAATCCCGCTGGGGTTCGTGTTCATCAAAAGGGCACATTCGTCTGAACTGGCGCCTGATTCATTTTCAGCCTGAACTTATCGATTATGTCATTGTCCACGAACTGGCACATTTGCGTGAAATGAACCACAGCAAGCGTTTCTGGGAGATTGTCTCAACGGTCTTTCCGGATTACAAGGCAACCCGAAAAACCCTGCACCAGCAAAGCAGGCTTCTTGGCCCCGTCTGGTAGTTCTTCAGGAAAAACCGTTCGCAGGAGCGGCATTGCCTCTTCTGCCACAGGCAATTGCCGCGTTCTTCGGGCCAGGATCGCCTGCCAGTTCAACAAAATAATCCCGGCTGGCCCAATTTCAGTTTAAAATACGCAACTGATTACGCTTTTTTTGAAGTAGCGCGACATCCGGATAGCAAATCCTTTTTTTTTTAAATCTGTGTAACCCGTGATTTTTGGCATGATACAAAGAAAAATGCTTGAAGACTTCGGCATCGACGTACCAGACGATGCAACAGCCTTTTTTACTTTACAATCCAGCATTGTTTTTCTTGTTCCAGCTGTTGAGGAAGAAGGCTCCCGCATTGTTTTTTATGAAATGGAAATAGAAGAGCCACTTACTGACGCACAGATTGAACTGTTAAAAGAAGCGAACTGCTTTGGCGAATCTGATGGCTGGGCAATTGTCTGACTGTTTTTCGCAGACGAAATACCCTGGCCTGTGCGGCAGCCCCTGAAACTGTTCAGAAGGTTTTATTGAGAAAAAAACATCATGCATGACGAAGTCATTACCTTTATTCACGACCTTGCAGTCATAATGCTGGCTGCCGGTGTTGTGACGATTATATTTCACCGGTTAAAGCAGCCCATTGTTCTGGGATATATTGTTGCCGGTGTTCTAATCGGACCGCATACTCCTCCGTTTGAGCTGATCAAGGACGAACACACGATCAAAGTCCTTGCCGAGATGGGTGTGATCTTCCTGATGTTTTCGCTTGGCCTGGAATTTTCTCTCAGAAAGCTCGCACGGGTCGGTTCGACCGCCGTTATTGCGGCTTCACTTGAAATTATCCTGATGATCTGGGCGGGCTATCAGGTAGCCATGTGGCTGGAATGGAACGATAACCTTGATGCCATATTCCTGGGTGCGATTCTCGCTATTTCGTCGACAACGATCATTATCAAGGCACTCAACGACCTTAAAATGAAGAACGAGCGCTTTGCACACCTCATTTTCGGCGTTCTGATTGTCGAGGACATCCTGGGCATCGGCCTGATCGCCCTTCTGTCCGGTATTGCTGTTACCGGCACAGTTGACCGCAGCGGAGTGATTGTAACTGTTGGCCAGCTCACGCTCTTTATGATCATTGCTCTGGTTATCGGGATACTGCTTGTTCCCCGCCTGCTGGCCTATGTTGCCCGCTTTGACAGCGATGAAATGCTGCTTGTCACTGTTTTAGGCCTTTGCTTTGGCTTTTGTCTGCTTGTTGTCAAGATGGACTACAGCATGGTTCTCGGTGCGTTTCTGATTGGAGCCATTATGGCAGAAGCGCGGGAACATGCACTCATTGAACGCCTGATCGAACCCATCAGGGACATGTTCAGTGCGATCTTTTTTGTCGCCATTGGTCTGCTGCTTGATCCGCGCGTCATTCTGGAATACTGGTTCCCCATCGTCATCATCACCGTTATAGTCATCACCGGCAAAGTATTCAGCTGCACGCTGGGCTCCCTGATCGCAGGCAATGACGGGCGCACATCGCTCAAGGTCGGGATGGGTCTTGCCCAGATTGGCGAATTTTCTTTCATCATTGCTTCATTGGGCATGGCTTACAAAGTGATCAGTGACTTTGTCTATCCAATCATTGTTGCCGTTTCTGCCATTACCACACTGACAACGCCCTATTTAATCCGTGCATCGGACCCGCTTGCGGAGGCTATTGGCCGGCGCATTCCGTCGCCCATTCTGCGCATGGCCGAACTCTACCGGGAGTGGCTGGGCAATCTGCAGCCTCAGGGAGGCAATGCCATTATTGCAAGCATGATACGGCAGATAATCCTCCAGATCGGAATCAATGTTGCGATTGTGATTGCCATATTCCTGGGCAGCGCATACTTCGCAAACTTTCTGGTACCCTGGCTTGGAAACTGGATTGACAATGTCAACTACCAGAAATTCATCATCTGGGTGACAACGGTACTGATATCGCTGCCATTCCTGATAGCTGCCTTCCGCAAGTTCAGGGCTTTGTCCATGCTTTTAGCCGAGATGAGCGTAAGAGAAAGTGTGACCGGCCGCTATACGAGAGGTGTCAGACTCGTTATCAGCGAGATATTCCCGCTTCTCTTTGTTGTTGCAACCCTTTTCGTTCTGGGTGCACTCTCGGCCAGCATTCTGCCAAAGGGACAGTCCCTGATACTCGGCATAAGCGTTATCATTGTCATCATGATCGTGTTAAGACACTGGTTTGTTCGCATTCACTCCCGGATGCAGATTGCCCTCATTGAGACAATGGAGCACAACAAGGAAGAAAGTGAAGGCCATTAAACAGAGAGGCCTGTCCCTCTGCCGGGCTGTGCCCGGCCCAGGCAAATGCGCCCGCCCGGACAAAGCGTGCGGGCGCGGATGCCCTGCGCAGCAGTATGCGTCATGCTCGCGCTTTTCAGCTGTCTTTTTTGCTATTTCCAACCCTGATTTCTGAACTTGCCATGCCACAGGATAATCTTAAACTGTCTGTTGCCAGAGAAGCCATAAAACATGTTCCGAAAGGCAGCATCGTCGGTGTCGGAACCGGCTCTACGACCAATTTTTTTATTGATGAGCTGGCTCTGATCAGAAACGACATCATGGGAGCTGTAGCCTCTTCTGAAGCAACAGCTGCCCGCCTGAGTAAAAACGGCATAAAGATCATTGATCCTGTCGGTGCACCCCCCATCCCTGTTTACATAGATGGTGCAGACGAGATTACCTACCAGGGTGCCATGATCAAAGGCGGAGGTGGCGCACTCACCCGTGAGAAAATCATCGCCTCAGCCGCAGGGCAGTTCATCTGCATTGCTGACGAATCCAAGCTTGTCCATACTCTGGGCACCTTTGCGCTCCCGGTTGAAGTGATTCCCATGGCCCATGAGATCATCGCAAAAAACCTGCTTCTTCTGGGAGGAAGTCCGACATTGCGCCGGAAAGTTCTCGAACCCTTCATCACGGACAACGGAAACTTCATACTGGATGTGAGCGGGCTTGACCTGTCAGATCCTGCTGCCATGGAAAACGAAATCAATAATATGCCAGGTGTGGTAACAGTAGGGCTTTTTGCTCTGCGCGGGGCAAACATCTGTCTTCTCGGCACTGAAAAAGGCGTAAAAACGATGACGTTTTAGCCGGTACTGAAAACGCTGCTCCTGGCTCCGCCAGAACGGGACAGCCCGTTTTTGACCTGGCATTTCACCAGATGTCGCCTGAAAGTGCCTGGAACAAACCCGGAGAAGGTCCGGGCTTTTTGGAAAAAACCTGCCGGATGCAGCGCAGTGTGCCAGTCACGAGATTTAAGGCATAAAAGTGGCGTTATTCAATGGATTGCAAAAACGCAAAGTAGTGGATAATTGGGGCATTGCCGCTTTTTATGGCATTTGCGCACGAGCGCTTTGCTGTGTGCTGCAGAACAGACCGGTGTTCCCCGTCAGACAGGACCGGCGAATCAGGCACCTGTTGTTGCGAACAAACCGGATTTGCCTGCCTTGCCTGCCTGCTGCAACTTTATCTTGACTAAAAGGAATAATTCTTCGTACACTCACGGATTATTTTTAACGCACCAGGGTTACACATAATATGGTATATCGACACTGCATTAAAACTATCGCGTATATTCTGTTATTAATACTGCCTCTGACTGTTACGAACGTATCCGGGGCTGCGGACATATCCCTGCCCAAGTTCAGCAAGGATGTCAGGCTGGCGGGATTTCACTCCACTCTGAGTGCGAATGTTTCCCCACTTGAGGCAATTGATGACGACCCGATAACGGAAGTCCTCGCAATGTATGAAGTTGATGTGTGGGACAGAATCCGCAGGGGCTTCTCGATCCCGGACCTCCAGAATCCGCTGGTTACGCAGCACGAAAACTATTATCTGCGACACCTGCCATATTTTGACAGGACGACGGTCCGTGCAACCCGTTATCTGTTTCACATCGTTCAGGAACTGGAAAAGCGCAATATGCCAACAGAACTGGCACTCTTGCCTTTTATTGAATCTGCATTCAATCCGCATGCCCGTTCTTCAGCAAGAGCTGAAGGCATGTGGCAG
>Ga0099364_10010288_pt1 | contig 12870 bp, 8 predicted proteins | sample TergutTh196P3_FD_73070 | JGI IMG/M metagenome (GOLD analysis project Ga0099364, IMG submission 73070) | Microcerotermes parvus P3 segment gut microbial communities from Pointe-Noire, Republic of the Congo - Th196 P3 | ecosystem: Host-associated > Arthropoda: Insects > Digestive system > Gut ...
CAGCAATGATAAACAATTGGATATAAACAAAATAAAGGCTTTCGACCGTATCCTGTCCATCTGTAAAGAAAATGATATACATCTTGTCGCAGTAATATCTCCTTCCTACGAAAATCAGATAAACACTACATTGTCAATCGATTACATGATTGAAAAATGCAGGCAAAATGAAATACCGGTCATCAATTTCACCAACAGCGCTGATTTTCGGGATAACCGTCTTTTCCACGATACATCACACCTCAACGCCACAGGAGCCGATATTTTCACTGCCATGCTGGCAGGGAAAATAAATGAACAATGAATAATGAACAATGAATAATCCATTTTTATCGCATTTCAAATGCTTATACCCACCCTTGCTTAATTGCAAATTAAGCAATACGAAGGAATTTTCACTGCTAAACGCTTGGAATTTCCTGAAAATTCACTTACTTTTGTCCCTTGAAACGGTAATAATTTAGTTATTTCGTAATTCGTAATTCGTAATTCGTAATTGAATATTGTATGTATCACATTCGCAACTTCTGTATTATCGCGCATATCGACCACGGTAAAAGCACGCTGGCCGACCGACTGCTTGAATATACCAAAACGCTTGACCCGAAAGTCATGCAGAATCAGGTGCTGGACAATATGGACCTGGAGCGCGAACGCGGTATCACGATTAAGAGTCATGCCATTCAGATGGAATATGAATATAATGGTGAGAAGTATGTACTGAATCTGATCGATACGCCGGGACACGTCGACTTTTCGTATGAGGTGTCGCGGTCGATTGCCGCCTGCGAAGGGGCATTGCTGATTGTAGATGCGGCGCAGGGTATTCAGGCGCAAACGATTTCCAACCTTTATATGGCCATCGAGCACGACCTGGAGATCATACCGGTGGTCAACAAAATCGACCTTCCAAGCGCACTGCCCGATGAGGTGGAAGACCAGATCGTCGATCTGCTCGGATGCCCCCGCGATTCGATCCTCCGCGCCAGCGGCAAGACCGGCGAAGGCGTCTATGATATCCTCAACGCCATCATCGAGCGGATAGCGCCGCCGAAAGGCGATCCGGAGGCGCCGTTGCAATGCCTTATTTTCGACTCGATCTTTAACCCCTTCCGCGGGATCATAGCCTATTTTAAAGTGGTGAACGGCGTCATCCGTAAAGGCGACCTGGTGAAATTTGTAGCAACCGAAAAGGAATACGATGCCGACGAGGTAGGCGTGTTGAAGCTGGAGCTGTGTCCGCGCAGCGAAGTGCGCACCGGCGATGTGGGTTACATCATCTCAGGCATCAAAACGTCGAAAGAGGTGAGGGTAGGGGATACGATCACCCACGTGAAACATGGCGCGACCGAAGGTATTGCAGGGTTCGAAGAAGTGAAGCCCATGGTCTTCGCCGGCGTCTATCCCATCGAGCCCGAAGAATTTGAGAATTTGAGAAGCTCGCTCGAAAAACTGCAACTCAATGACGCCTCGCTGACATTTCAGCCCGAAAGCTCGGTCGCACTGGGCTTTGGATTCCGTTGCGGGTTCCTGGGACTGCTGCACATGGAGATCATCCAGGAACGATTAGACCGCGAGTTCAACATGGATGTGATTACCACCGTACCCAATGTGTCGTACAATGTTTACGACCGCAAAGGTGTCTGCACCGAAGTGCATAACCCGAGCGGACTGCCCGAACCGACGCTCATCGAACGGATCGACGAACCGTATATACGCGCATCGGTAATCACACAGACCACCTACATCGGCCCGATCATGACCCTGTGTCTGGGCAAACGCGGTATTCTGATACGCCAGGAATACATCACCGGCAACCGTATCGAACTGATCTACGACATCCCTTTGGGAGAGATCGTGATTGATTTCTACGACAAGCTGAAAAGCATTTCCAAAGGGTACGCCTCGTTCGATTATCATTTACATGATTACAGGCCGAGCAAATTGGTCAAGCTGGATATCCTGCTGAACGGCGATTCGGTCGACGCGCTTTCGACCTTGACGCACTTCGACAACAGCATCGCTTTCGGAAGGCGGATGTGTGAAAAACTCAAGGAGCTCATCCCGCGCCAGCAGTTCGACATCGCCATCCAGGCGGCTATCGGCGCGAAAATCATCGCCCGCGAAACGGTGAAAGCCGTACGCAAGGATGTTACCGCCAAATGTTACGGCGGCGACGTATCGCGCAAACGCAAACTGCTCGAAAAGCAGAAAGAGGGCAAGAAGCGGATGAAGCAGATCGGAACGGTCGAAGTACCTCAGAAAGCATTCCTGGCAGTATTGAAATTGGATTAAGGTTATTCAAATACGAATTACGAATTACGAATTACGAATTAGGGAAACTACAAAAAATATCATGAAGACGACGCTTTTAATTTTGTTATTTTTTTGTTTTTGCATGATGCCGTTACCGGCGCAGACTTCGGAAAAGCTTCCGGCTAATACGGTCATCGGTACCGTGTTGAGTGTAAATTATTCCGACAATGCGTCGCCCTCGACGACCGTCAATACGATTGCAAATGCTTTTGACGGCGATTTGAATACTTTTTTTGCTTCTTATGTGCGTAGCGGAACATGGGTTGGACTGGATCTGGGAGAAGAGCATATCATCACAAAAATAGCTTATGCCCCTCGCAGCAGAATGGTTGAAGGGTCTAACCGCTTGCTTTTGGGCGTTTTTGAAGGCGCCAGCGACCCTGATTTTTTAGACGCTGTTCCTTTGCTGATGATCACCGAATTGCCGGCGGCCGATACCTTGACGGCGCAGGACGTGAACTGTTCAAAAGGTTTTCGTTACGTGAGGTATGTCGGGCCCAACAATGCACGTTGCAACATAGCCGAGATTGAGTTCTACGGCTATAAGGGCAAAGGAGATAACTCGTTTTTCCCGCAACTCACCAATTTGCCCGTCATTTCCATTCAAACGGTCGGCGCACAGGCGGTTAGAAGCAGAGATTACTATATTGACGGTTTTATTACTATCATCTATAACGACGGAAAATCACTTTTTCATGATGGTATGGGCATCAGGGGCAGGGGGCATGGCAGCTGGACCTTTCCTAAAAAACCTTACCGTATCAAATTGCTTAATAAAGTAAATTTATTGGGCTTCCCCGCCAGAGAAAGAAACTGGACTTTAATCCCTAATTATGGAGATAAAACACTGATGCGCAACCTGCTGGCTTTCGATTTAAGCCGGCGTTTGGAGATGGTATACACAAGTGTAGGCATCTCGGTTGATGTTATTTTTAACGGCGAATATCAGGGGACGTATCAACTTTCGGATCAGTTGGAAGTAGCTCCCGGACGCGTTGAAGTCGAGGAAATGACCGTTGATGACATTACGCCTCCCGGTATTACGGGAGGATATTTGCTGGAAGTGGACGGATACGCTTATGTAGAAGAAAACTGGTTTGAATCAGCAGGAAGAACACCTGTGAGAGTAAGGTATCCGAAAGATGATGAAATTGTCCCGGAACAGTTCGATTATATCCGCGACCACTACAATAAAATGGAAAATGCCGTATTTGCAGCCAATTTTAGAGACCCCGTAAACGGCTATCGAAAATATTTTGATGAGGAAAGTTTTATCCGCCATTTCTTAGTTGGAGAAATCAGCGGTAACACCGATACCTACTGGAGCACCTACCTTTACAAGGAAAGGGAGGATGACAGGTTCCGGTTCGGGCCTGTCTGGGACTTTGATCTCGCTTATGAGAACGATGAACGCACATACCCGATTAATGAAAATAGCAGATGGGTTTTTCAATACGGGACGACTGCGAGCGGTTTCAGGGATCTGGTAAACCGGTTATTGGAGGATGAACCTTTTGTGCAGCGAATGAAAGAGATTTATGAAGGCTACCGTAAGAGCGGCATTTTGACAAAAGAGGTATTATTGCAGGTGGTCGACGATTATGCTGAAGAATTAAATCAATCGCAGCATCTCAATTTCATGCGCTGGGATATAATGAACCTGTTAATACAGAAAAATCCGGTCATATTCGACAGCTATGAGGAAGAGGTAAACAATGTAAAAAGATACATTTCCGATCGGATCGACTGGATGGACCATAAATTTAATGACGGCGCTATTAACAGTACGCCCCACATATCCGGTTTTTCAAATATCGCAGTGTATTCAAAGCAAAAAGCCATAAGTTTCGAAAATATTGCAGAAACCGTAACTGTCACCATTGTAGATGTCACAGGAAGGGTGATCGTTTCAAAATCAATTAGCCACAACGAATCAATCCCTGTTGCCGAAGGCTTGTATTTTGTGACCGTCACCGGTTTAAAAGCTGGCAGAATAAGTGTAAAATGTTTAGTATCAGGTCGATAATAGATTTCATTGTTCATTGTTCATTGTTCATTTTTTCGTATGAAAATAGCCTATATCATAACAGGATTGGGACTTGGCGGCGCCGAAGTCATCACGGTTGACATCGCCAACCGTATAGCGCGCAACGGCAGTAAGGTGATGATACTGTATCTCACGGGAGAAAATGCGCATGAACACCGTATCGACGCGGAAGTGGAAACGGTCGGATTGGACCTGCGTAAGACACCCCTGCATTATCTGAAGGCGCTACTGAAAGCGCGTCGCATATTACGCAAATTCCGACCGGATATTGTACATGCACAAATGTTTTATGCCTGTATGTTTGCGCGGATTTTGCGTTTTATTTTTTACAGACCAGGGTTAATTTGCACCGAGCATGCCAACAATCTGGAAGCCGGTTACCGGATGCGAATGTACCGCTTTACGGATTTTATATCCGACTTCAATACAAACGTATCACAGCAGGCTGTTGATTATTTTATCGGACAAAAGGCATTCAGACGTTCAAACAGCCGGGCGGTTTACAACGGGATTGATCTGTCAAGGTTTGTACCCAACCCCGGTGTCCGTACGCCGGTCAGGCGCCGATACGGAATCAGAGACGGTGATTTTCTCTTTTTAAATGTAGGGCGACTTAACAGTCTCAAAGACCAGCACACGCTCATCGCTGCATTTTCAACATTGACCGAAGCCAGGCTGATGATCGTTGGCGAGGGCGAGCTGGAGGCTGATTTAAAGCAGTTTGCAGCCGAAAAGAAGGCTGATGGAAGCATAATTTTTGCAGGGGCGCACAACAATGTTGAAGATTTTTACAACGCTGCCGATTGTTTTGTCCTGAGTTCGGCATGGGAAGGATTCGGCATCGTTTTAGCCGAAGCAATGGCTTGCGCTTTGCCGGTGATTACGACCGATGCCGGCGGCTGCAGGGAAGTGACCGGCGACGACGCTTATGTCGTTCCACCACGCGACAGTGTCCAGCTTGCCTTGAAAATGAAACAGTTACAAGCCATGTCGCCAGCCGAACGGCAAGCGGCAGGCAATAAAAATCGAATAAAAGCCGCCCAGTTTGATATTAAGAACACCGTCGCGGAATGGACAGCAATCTATACCGGCCTATGTCAGGGGGACGGAGGAATTGACATAATGTCAATTCCTCCGTCCCCCTGACATAGGCCGGTGAATAAATGCATCAGCCGGGCATAGTGCTTTTCTTTTGAATAGTCGCGGAGCAAAGTTTGGTAAGCATTTTCACCCATTCTTTTTGCCTCCTCCGGGTGACTGAACATATAGGCCGCTTTTTTTATCAAATCGTCCGGCGAACCGTACCTGAAAGTCAAGCCTGTACCGTTATCCCTCACCAGTTCGGGCAGTGAGCCTGTATCGGTGGCTATCACCGCTTTTTTATAGGCAAAACTCTCAATGATGGCATTCGGAAAGTTATCATACCATTCGGACGGTACTATCGTACACAGACAGGACGACAGGTAAGGAATCAGCTCGTGAAAGTCCTTTTTCCCGTGAAATTCAATGTGATGGCTCCTGTTTGAAAGATAGGATTGCAGCTCATTTTCGTAGCCTCCGTTCGAGAAGCCTATAATTTTCAGTTTGTAGTCCGTATTTTCAAATGCTTTTATCAAAGTCATCAGCCCTTTATGTCTTTCTATCCTGCCTACAAACAGCATAAAAGGCTCGTAGCTCACAGGACAGTCAGGGTCTTTCCGGTTTAAAAAGGAAGGAATATGATGCAGCTTGGCCGGAGGAATGCCATATTCCACAAACTTACCCAGCGTAAAAACCGAAGGAACGACGAACGCATCTATCTTTTTGGCAACTCCGAGCCACTCGTGAAACTTTTTCGCCGCCAGCTTTATCCCGGAGTAAACCGGTGAATTCATAACACATTTATACTTCACGCAATGCCATGCTTTTCCGTGCAGGCAATCTTCGCATATCCCCGTGCGATCGTTGTAAAAAAGGGCGTTGGGACAGATATACTGAAAATCCGAAATGCGGTGTACAACGGGTATTTTCAGCTGTTTAGCCGCAAAAACAATACTCGGAGAAATCTTGTTATGATATTGAATGATGTAAACAATATCCGGTTTCATATCACGCAGAAACCGGTAAAATTTCCTCCTTGCCTCAAACGAATAAAACATGCGGAAAAAATACCGGACGACCGATGTGAACGTTTTGTTCGACAGTGCAAAATAAACCTTATCGTCGACCGTACTTAAAAAATATTTTTCATACACACTGGGGATATTGCCGGGACTTTTGATGCTGAATGGAAAGACTTCATGTCCGGCTTCCTCCAGTACTTCCCTGATATTAAACAGATACCGTTCAGGCCCGCCGGTCACAAAATATCTGTAGTTGACTAATGCAATTTTCATGTATTAACATTTTTCGCATACCATTTTTGGAATACCAGCAGGTTCCATAGCGCCTGACTGTGATCAAATTCCCCGCTCATATGTTGTTCCACAAGGCAAGTCACTGTATCCACATTAAAAAGTCCCTGTTTTTCCACCACCTCTCTGTCAAGCAGGTTCAGCAAATCCTGTTTCAATTCTTTTCTTAGCCAGTGGGCCACAGGCGCAGTAAATCCATGTTTGCCGACAGTTGAAATTGTTTCCGGCAGCAGGTCTTTGAAGGCCTCCCGTAAGATACGCTTTTTCTTGCGGCCTTTTACTTTGTAGGTAGCTGGCAGCGACAGGGCAAAGTTCACTATTTTGTCGCTCGAAAATGGCGACAGGGCTGTAAGCGAGTTCATCATGCACATGCGCTCCATTTTCGGAAGCATATTTCCTTCCAGCAACAAGCAGATATCAATGAACATGGCATTGTTTACACTGTCGTGTCTGAATTGCCTCGTTCCTTCCTTACGATTGTGAAGAGAAAATTGAAAATCGGATTTGAAATAATACCTGTAATGTGGGCTTTCGATGGTAGGCTGGTTTTTGGTATAAAACGCAGACTTGATTAATTGTCGGCGCTCAATGTCATTAATGCTGAGGCACATGGATTGATATTGAATTTCTGATTTCGATTGCGACTCGCTGACTGACGCGCCGGCTACAAATTTTTTCATTTTTCGTATCCACGGACGTTTTTCGGCTTTACGGGGGATCAGGCGGACGGCCTTTTCGATCAGGTAGCGAACCGGTTTGGGAACAAGCAAATAAAAATACATCCAGTATGCGCTCAGATACCTGTTGTATCCGCCAAACAGCTCGTCGGCGCAATCGCCGGTGAACACTGTTTTCAGTTGTTTGCTTGCCAGTTTGGAAACATAATATGTCGGTATCGCCGACGAATCGCCGAAAGGCTCGTCGAAGTAATCGATAATATCATCCAGCACGTCCATAATGTCGGGATATGTTAAATAATGGAGGGTATGATTTGTCCCGAATGCCTCCGATGCCAGCAGCGCCCGGTCGGTCTCGTCGTGTTCCTTTTCTTTGAACCCGATCGAAAAGGTACGTACAGGCTTTTGGGTGAGTTTCGACATGATACCGGCGACAATGCTCGAATCAAGCCCTCCACTCAGAAAGGCGCCTGCCGCATCATTGCCTTCCAAAAGTGTTTTAACCGAATCCGTAAGCAACTCTTTAAGTTTTTCCTTTGCCTGGTCGAACGTCAAACCCTTAGGATTGATATGGTCTTCCGGACGGTAATACGGATGTATGAGGGTGCCATCGCCGATAGTCAACAGAAAATGACCCGGGAGCAGTTTCAGTATGTTTTCATAAATCGTATGGGGCGCCGGGATGTAGTTCAGCGATAAAAACAGGTTCAGCCCATCTCTGGAGATTATTTTCGGGAAGGCGGTTTTCGTCAGCATCCGCATTGTAGAAGCCGCATACAGTCCGGTATGATCCCTGAAATAGTAAAGCGGTTTTATGCCGAGCCTGTCGCGGGCGATATAGACCACGTCGAAGCGGAAGTCATACAGTGTAAAAGCAAAAGCGCCGTCCAATCGCTTAAGCGTCCCCTCAATGTCCCACAGCTCGCAGGCACGCAAGACCGTTTCGGTGTCGGTTGCGTCAGCACAGAGACCGAGTTCTTCTTTTAGCGCTTTCGAACCGGTTAGTACGCCGTCGAAAACGATTGCCATTGTCTTCTTTTCGTTAATAACTGGCCGGTCGCTGCTGCCTAACGCCACGAAGTTTTTGATGAAAACAGCGCCCGGCTGTCCTTCTGGTGACGATGCGGCTGTCATTGCTTCGATTTCCGACGCTTCGACCGTCAGATTTTGGTTTTTGATGATTGTTGCAAACCGGCTCATACAGTCATTCTCTTTTTTATCATTAATAAATAATATAGCAACAGTAGTGATGATATTCCTAAAACGGAATAATCCGTTATTCTATTGTGTGTACAGTAAAAAATAATTCCGCCGGTCGCAAGCAGGATGATAGCCGGAAAAAATTCTTTGTTGATCCTGACAGGCAGGATCGATTTCGTCTGAAAGTACCTGAATATAAACAGATATACGTATGCAATAGCAAGCGCGGTTATCATGCCCGTCAGCCCGTAATATTTCGTTAATACGATCGTGAGCGGAAACGACAGGATAGCGCACGAGACCATCGAAAAAAGTATTTTTGAGGTTTGTTTGGTGCATTGATAGTTGATTTCCAGAAAACAGGCCAGGCAAAAGAAGACAGTGCTGACACAGTATACATATATCAAATCGACGCTTGGGTAAAAGACCGGTCCCATCAGGATGGACTTGAACGAACGCAATCCGAACGATATACACACCACAAGCAAACAGAGCGCAACAGCGTATTTGTTGAATACTTCCGAAAAAAACTTCTCGCTGCCGCGCTCCTTATAGTTGTTGACGGCAGTCACCTGCCATGCCTGATGGAACGACGTGCCGAGTATGATCATGATCGACATATATTTTTGAGCGGGGGCAAGCAGGCCGTTATTTTCAGTCCCCAGGTAATAATTGACGACATACTTTCCCGACAGGACAATAAAGCCGTAAGCGATGGCCGTCCACATCATCGGCAGCGAATACTGAAATATTTCCCTGATGCACGCCCGTTTAAAAAAACGGAACGACAGGTCGCGTACGATTTGCCGGCGCGGGATTTCGATGATCAGGATGGCCGCCATGCGCGAGATGATATTGCCTATGAATAGCGCTTCAATGCCTCTTTTAAAAACAAAGTAAAAAAGGGCGACCATCGCGACGGTCAGTACCGAAGAGATGCAGCTGACGATGACATACCGGGTCGACGAATAGACAGCGCGCACGGCCTGAAGGTATAGCTCGTAGAGGGTATATGCATAGATGGAAGCGATAATCAGCGGGAAGTAACGGATCGTAAAGAAAAAGGGAATAATACAGGCGATGACAAGCACGATGGCAAAAACTGTCCCCTCAATAAAAAAGGTAGTCGTCAGTATATGTTTTCGGTAGGTGGCATCCCTGGCGTCGATCAGCAGCCGGAAGGTCGATTCGCGCATTTGCAGCGTGACGACCGGCAGCAGGAAAAGAATAGCTTCCAGTGATATATCATAATAACCCAGTTCTTCACGCTCCAGAAAAAAGGTAAGTACAGGAAACAGCAGGAATACCAGGAATTTATTCCCGATATTCCCGATTCCATAGACCAGGATGTCTTTCGCAAATTGCCTGTTTCTTTCCGCTTTCATAACTTTTTTTGTAATAACGGAAAAAGGTGCGTATTATTATTGCCTCGGCCAAACAATAATATTACCCTCATTTCGTTATTGCAGTACACTTGAATTATTTTTAAAATGTAAAAAATATGAAGCGTACATTATTTTATGGAGTAGTTTTAATCATGCTGACCGGGTCATGCCGGACGCCTAATAATCTTGTTTATTTCCAGGGAATTGAAAATCTGACGCCCGATCAACTCGAAGCGATGAACCAGCGATATACGCCCAGGATCTGTATTGATGACGCGTTGATCATCAATGTAAGCTCGCCCGACAGGACGACGGCGGCTCCATTTGCGACCCCTCCATACGGATTTTATGCGCCGGGAGAAGCCGCCATCGGTATTTCAGCCACAACGCAAAACCTGTTCACCTATTTAGTCGACGAAAACGGCTATATCAATTTCCCCGTACTGGGACGGATTCACGTCGCCGGACTGACGATCAACGAAACCGTCCGCATGCTGGAAGAACGGATATGGGAAACAGCTCCAACTGCTGTGGTAGCCGTCCAGATTGCCAATTTCAAGGCAAGCATTATCGGCGAAGTCAAATTGCCCGACACCTATTACATAAAGTCGACGCGATTTTCCATCCTCGACCTGATCTCCATGGGAGGCGACCTGACCCCTTTGGCCGACCGCAAAAACGTTTGGATACACAGGGACAATAACGGAGAAAAAATCCATGTGCGTATGGACCTGACCGATCCGGCCATTTTCGCCTCGCCCTATTATTACCTGCAGCAGAATGACATCGTTTATGTCCATCCCAATGAAGCGCAAAAGAGAAATTCACAGTTCAGCATGAAGGACGATGTGCGGTTAACCGCCTATTCGGCCATTATCACAACCCTATCATTAGTCATAACCGCAATGCTAACCCTCAGGGGACAAAACAGGTGATTAATGATTAATGATTAATGATTCGTAATTTGTAATTTAATATATTTTTATGGAGAATTTAAGTTTGAAAAGTATACTGGTAAAGTACCTGCGCCGGTGGAAGTTGTTTCTGACCGTGTTTATCCTGTCGTTTATTCCGGCTGTCCTCTATTTGAAACTGTACCCGCGGACGTATGAATTTGCTACCAGCATTCTGCTCCAGGATGAAACCGAATCGCCGATGTCGGGTCTCGGGATGGGCGGCGCTTCGGGATTGATGAAGTCGTTCGGGATCGGCGCCGGAAGCAGCACCATCAATGTGGACGATGAAATGGAGATTTTGGCGTCAAACAGGCTCTTTCGCAAGATGATTCAAACCCTGGGGATCAATGTCAACTATTCGAAACCCTATTCATTATATAAGATGTACCATGAGGCGCCGTTAAAACTGTCGGCCGATTCGGCGACGCTGCTAAACCTTCACGACGAGTACAGGTTTGACGTAGCCGTCGAGCCGGGACGGATCAAAGTGAACGTTAAAACCTGGCCGGGCGGACTGAATCAGACCTTTACATATACTTCGCTGCCGGCTGCGGTAACAGTCGACCGTCATACGTTCATGCTCGATTTCGATAACGGCGGTTCGCAAATAAACGCCTTTAAGCTGAAAATCAAAGTCTCGCCTGCCGGCTGGATGGCCGAGACGTTAAACAGGAAGATACAGATAGAAGATGTTTCCAACGCTTCATACGTGCTGCTTATATCCTATAGCGATCACTCCCGGCAACGCGGACTGGATATCCTCAACACGCTCATAGACGAATACAACCACGATATTGAAGCCTTCAAACAGCTGGAAGCAGGCAAAACGATGACGTTTGTCAATAAACGGATATCGGAAATTGTGACGGCGCTGGAAGAGATCGAAACCCGTCTGCAGCAATTCAAGACGGTGAACGATATGACCATCCTGGAGGCCGATGTGACATTATACAGCGATATGTTTAAAAACATGAAAACCGCCCTTACCGAAACCGAAATGAAAGCGTATTCAATTGATCTGCTTGATAATTATATAAAAGACCCGGAGAATAAAAACAAAGCGATACCTTCGGTGTTTTCGGTCAATGAAGGCGAAAAAGGCGTCATCGTTGAATATAATAAAGCGATCCTCGAACGTGAAAGAATATTGATGAACTCGAACGAGAACAATTTGATGGCTCAATTGGCAAACACCCAGGTCGAGGTGTTTCGAGAGAGTGTCATTGCGATGATAGGCAACGCGCGCGAAAGTATCAATAAAGAATTGGCGGCGCTCAAATCACAGGAGGACGAACTGATAAAAAAATTCAAATCGGTTCCTGAAAAAGAACGCGAATATGTCGGGTTTGTCCGCGACCAGGAAATCCTGCATGGCATGTATCTGTTGATGTTACAAAAGCGGGAAGAGACAGTCATCTCCATGGGCAAGCAACTCGAACGCGCCCGTTTGATCGAACCGCCTTATATCAAGAAAAAACCGGTCGCCCCCCGCAAACTCTATGCAGGCATCGGTATTATCCTCTTAACCCTTGTTGTCCCCGTTGGTTATCTCTTTGCCAAAGACCTGTTTATCTCCATCAAAGCAGAATACAAAAACGCCTGAGGTCATTAAGTAAAAATATCGTCCTCAATACATGTCATGTAGAGACGTAACATGTTACGTCTCCACCGGCCGATGACCTAATAACACCTGCCGTGTCTGTTCCGCAATTTTGTCCCAGTTGTAGTGTGACAGGTCGTACGAGGGTCTTGGGTTTTGGGCGTTTTGGCAGAAAGCGGCCAGTTTGTCTTTCAGGGCGTCGACATCGCCGGCGGGGAAATAGTTTTGTGGGGGCAGGTCGACCAAGTGTGTAGCGGGGATATCGCTTACGATCAGCGGCAGACGGTAACTCATCG
>Ga0099364_10010289_pt1 | contig 12870 bp, 11 predicted proteins | sample TergutTh196P3_FD_73070 | JGI IMG/M metagenome (GOLD analysis project Ga0099364, IMG submission 73070) | Microcerotermes parvus P3 segment gut microbial communities from Pointe-Noire, Republic of the Congo - Th196 P3 | ecosystem: Host-associated > Arthropoda: Insects > Digestive system > Gut ...
GCTTGGGAAGATAAATCAGCGATGTACTATCCTGTGCAAAGACTGCCAATACAGCCGATTGTCGCCGAATACCTGCAAGCAAAAGAAAACAAGGAAATTATCAGCCGTTTTGAAATAGCCGTCTTTGATGTGCAAACGATTGACCCAAAACGAACATTGTGCGATAAAATTTCACGATTGACAAGGCTTTCCTTCAACGATGATTACGAAATGCTTATTGCCAAGCATATTAGAGATGTGTACGATATTTATTGTTTGTTGAATATGTCCGAATACAGAGATTTTATTCAATCCGATGAATTTTTGAACGCAATGCTTCAGATTACAAATGAAGATGGATTAAGAACGCAGCAAAAATCAATTTCAGAAGCAAAAGTATTTGCAGAACCTGAACAGACGTTGAAATTGCCGTATATTTTTCGTGCATACAATAGCGAACTAAAACAACTTATGTTTGAAGCAAGTTTGTTGCCATCGCTTTCCGAAGTTATTCAAAACATTTCGTTGATACAGAAACCATTATTGCGCGTTCAGTTACATCAATCATGCCCATCTTTTTAATTTTGGGTATAATGTTCAAATTTCAGGCTAAAAAATAGACGTTTCTTTCAAGTGTTCAAATTTCAGGCTTTTTTTTTAGATTTTATTTTTGGGTTTAATTAATTTTGGTACTTTTGCCCCGTCTGTATAAACAGAAACAGGCTCTGCTGGGGAGCAACCTGCTAGGGATAATACAGATGTTCGACGATATCCGGACGCAAAATATTAGATGTTTCGCAAAGTAATTACCGTTATTTCTGGGGGCATACCTATACGAGCGGGAAATCCTATCACGCCTAATCCACGATTGATGTACAGATATTGTTCGCCGTATTTGTAAAGACCCGCCCAATATCGAAAACGAGGCAGCAAAATCGCGGGTCCCAAGCGTTTTTTTCCTATTTTAATTCCCATTTGACCTCCATGAGTGTGTCCGGCAAGGGTAACAGTAACGTCTGTCAGATTTTTTATATCCCTTGTCCAAAGCGACGGGTCGTGTGTAATAAGCACCTTGAACGAAATATCGCGCACGTTCTCCATTGCTTTTTGAACGTCTGCCCGTTTGGGAAACCTTTTTAATATACCCCAGTTTTCCACGCCTATAAGAGCAATACTGTCGTATTCATTACGTTTTATTACAATCGCTTCATTATCAAGAAAAACAAAGCCCATCAGTTCGATATTGCTTTTTATATTTTTGTGATTTGCAACCGAATCAATCGGAGATTTCCATTTGAAATATCCGCCATAGTCGTGATTTCCCAGAACAGCGAATTTGCCGTCGGCGGCGTTCAACTGTGAAAAAATGGGTATAAACGGTATAAGTTCTTCTGCATAATTGTTTACTATGTCGCCGGTCATAACAATAATGTCAGGTTTTTGTTCGTTAGCCAAGTCTACCGCTTTTTGAAAACGATGCGCAACGCCTGCAAAACTGCCTGCATGAATATCAGACAACTGCATAATTCTATATCCATCAAAGGATTGTGGGATAATATCGGACTTTATTTCTACATGCTCAACCTTAAAATCATATCGTCCGAACAAAACTCCCCAAACAACTAAAAGTGCAAAAGTAGCGCTTATCCAAAATCCATATTTAGCAAATTTATTATGCTTGCGAACAGCCTTGCATACAATCAGAAAGCACGAAAATACTAATTTTGGAATATATAACGCTGTCATACCTCCAAAAAAATAGTAACTCAACGCTATTATTCTATAATCGCCAATATAACGCTGAAATTGACCAAACAGGACAATAACGATAGCCAAAACAGCCTGAATAATAAAAACCGTTTGAATGCTTTTTCCGTAACGGCTACTAAACTGCGGAAAACCTCTTTTTACTCCCCATACGGTTACTAAATCAAGGATTATAATGCAAATTATTACAATAGAGGTCGTCATTTCATCAAATAAAAAGAAACAGACACACAGCCATCAGAATCATTCCGCCGATTAGTCCTGCAATAGAAATATGATGTTTGCCGTATTCTTCGGCAGTTGGCAACAGTTTGTCCAACGAAATATAGACCATAATTCCTGCAACGGCAGCCATTACTATTCCGCTGATTAACGGCGACCAAAAAGGCATGAGAAAGAGATATGCGACTATTGCGCCCAATGGCTCGGTCAGTCCCGAAAGCAGCGATATCCAAAAGGCTTTCCGTCTGTTGCCTGTGGCGTGGTAAATAGGCGCCGACACGGCAATACCTTCGGGAATGTTGTGTATGGCAATGGCAATGGTTATCGGTATGGCTACCGAAAGTTCGCTGTTCATCGCAGAAGCGAATGTGGCAACGCCTTCGGGAAAGTTGTGGACAACTAACGAAAGAGCAACAATTATTCCCGTGCGGTGAAGCGATTTTTGACAACTGTCAGGCTTCTTGGTTATTCCTTCAATGCCTTGCGGTGCATGGTGCGGATTGTTATTTTCGGGTACCAAAAGGTCAATAAGCATTATCAGCCCCATTCCGCCGAAAAAAGCGAGTATCATGCCTAATGTTCCCGCTTTATCGCCAAAATGAGATGAAAGTTCTTCACTTGCTATCGGGAGTAAATCCATAAATGAAACATAAAGCATCACTCCTGCAGAAAAACCCAACGACGCACAAAGAAAATTCGTATTTGTGCGTTTTGCGATTAGAGCAATTAAACCGCCAATTCCTGTTGCAAGACCCGCAATCATGGTCAATCCGAAAGCAAGTAAAACGGTATTTTCCATTTTTCAGAATTTATGCGAATGTTAATTCAACCCGATCGTCCGCTAATTTTTTTATGCCTATGGTGGTATTGAAGTAAATAGCAACGCCTTTGGTTAGACCTATGTAAAAATCCAACATGTTTCTCGACGATATATAGTTTACAATAATAGTGTTTTCATCAACTTCTTCTATTGTAAACCTTGGCGGACGGGCATTTATTACGATTTTCGTCACTGTATCGTGAACGTAGTCCATTCCTATTATAAATTCCTTTGCATTATTGAACCTTACGTAATATGTGCCGTACATTTTTGGGGCGAATGTATTTATAAAATATTCGCCAAACGCATCGCAAGCCTGCTGTTTCGTTATATTGAGAACTTTACACGTATTTTCAATTACTTTTAAAACTGTATTGTCGTCAATGTCTGAAACAGCCTTTATAACCATATTCGGATTTTCTCCCGACTTCTGCATTATCTCTTTCCATTTATCTTCGCCAAAATTAGTCTGTATCAATTCGGCAAGACATAAAACAATAGATCCTTTCATAACATTATATTATTGATTATTTAATTTTTGTGTCACAGATTATTATACGGTATTGTAAAATAAAACGATGCTCCTTCGCCTTCTGTTGATTCTACCCACATTTCGCCGCCCATTAGTTGCACTAAACTTCGCGAAATGCTTAACCCCAGACCGAAGCCTTGATATTGGCGGTTGTTGCCGAGATCTACCTGACGAAAACGCTCGAAAATGAGACTCGTCTGATCTGCAGGCAAGCCTATTCCCGTGTCTTCTACAACAAATTCAAGCATATCAGGTGACGATTGCCTGTAACTGAAACGAATATATCCCTTTTCGGTAAACTTGACGGCATTGCTCAACAGATTGTTCAATACCTGACGCAGACGCACTGAATCGGCGTAAATGTAACATGACGCAATGAATTGACTGTCGTCCAATATCAGCGAAATGTTTTCTTTGCCCATGGTTTGAATATAGGTCTCGAAATTTATCAGCAACTCGTTCATCATTTCGTTGAGTTGCATCTCAACGGGGTTAATGTTCATCTGTTGGGCTTCAATCTTTGATACGTCTATTATTTCGTCTATCAGGCTCATCAAATGCGAGCCGTTGCTGTTAATGATTTTGATGTATTCCTGACGTTGCTCAAGCGGCATTTCGGCTTCAAAAAACTGTATTAACCCGACAATTCCGTGCAGAGGAGTGCGTATTTCATGCGACATGTTGGCTAAAAACGCCGATTTTAGTCGGTCGGATTCTTTGGCTTTTTCTAATGCAGTGGTAAGTTCCGATGTTTTTAGCATTACCATTTCTTCTAATTGCGTTCGGTATCCTTCCAACTCAATATCGGTAAGTTTCTTTTCGGTTATATCCTGCAATGCGCCTGCAATGCGAAGGGGATTACCTTCTTCGTCGCGCACGGTGGCTCCGTATGCGCGAAAATGTCCGTAAACGCCGTCTTTTCTTAACAGACGGTACTCGACGTCGTAGGGCGCACTGCCGCTTTTGTCTAAAAGGTGACGGTTTAAAGCGTCAAACGTTTTTTGCTTGTCTTCAGGGTGCAGTATATCGCTCCAACTGCTTAAAACATTCGGAAAATCAGTTTCATCTGAATATCCCAATAAACTCCGAAATTTATCCGACCATGATATACTGTTGTTCGGATTTACAGAATCGCCCTGTATTACCTGCATATCCCACAATCCAATTCCGGAGGCTTCCACAAGCAAATCGAGAATAACCAATTGATACTTGTTAGCCAATAACGTTTTATCCAATTCTTCGTTGGTAGCGTACAGTTCTTCGTTTGTAGCTTTTAATTCTTCGGTAGAAGCGGCAAGTTCTTCGGTACGTTCATTAACCAACTGTTCAAGTTTTTCGCGGTATTGGGCTAATTCTATTTCATTTCTTTTTCGCTCTGTTATATCGAAAATAAATCCGTCAGAATAAGTAAATTCCTCATCTCTACGTGGATACGACCATATATTCAACCATCGTTCTTCTTTCGTAATCGGGTGATTGTATCGAACATCAACTTCAAACTTCTGCATAGGGCTGAACGATTCTTCTATTCGTTGCATGAGTACTTGCAGGTCTTCGGGCGGCACATACTTAAAGACGTTAATTATACTTTCAAGCGATTCCTCTTTCGATACCCCCGTAATTTTTTCCCATGTAGCGCTTACATAGTCGAATTTTAGTATCCCGTCGTTATGGTTTCTTGCTGAGCGAAACAGTGTGCCGTCGGGCATATTTTTTAGCGCTTTGAGGCGCGATTTTTCGATAAATAATTCCTGTTCGGCTTGATGCAGCGCCGTGACGTCGAAAATAAAACCGTTGGAAATTACTTTTCTGTCTTCCAAACGAGTATAAGTGGATATTTGAAGCCAGCTTGTTTTTTTGCTGACAGGGTGAATATAGCGTACAACGGCATTAAATTTTTTCTTGTTAACATCTGATTCATTGATGTTTTTCTGCAACAAATCCAAATCGCTGGGCGGTATGTTTCTGAAAACATTCATCGAATCCGCTAATGCGTCTTTGATTGACACGCCGAATACATCTTCCCACGTTTTACTCACATAATCAAAGCGGAACTGTCCGGTTTCGATGTCTCTTACCGAGCGAAACAATGCGCCATCGTCCATGCTGTCTAACGCGCGTATCCATTCATTTTCTCCTGTTATTAAATTATCTATCATTTACATTCTATAAAAAAACACCAAAATTTATTTTGGAGGCGCAAAAATCGTAATTTTTTTTGAGAAAAGCAACTTTATGACACAAAAAAAACTTTTTTAACTTTTTTTTAAAAAAATTGTTTGTTTTCAAAAAAAACATTTATCTTTGCCTTTTTTTAATTAAAAATGTTAATGATTGAAGTTTTCACTAAAAACCAAACATAAATAATATACTGTTGTCTCAAGGAAACGAAAATTCCGGGGATAACCGGAGTTTTTTTTTTATACTTACATGATAATTAAAGAGTACTATGACTAAAGTTTCGTATGTTACAGAAGAAGGGCTTACAAAGATGAAAAAAGAGTTGGAGCAGATGATAAGCATTGAACGTCCGGCTATTTCGAGGCTTATTGCCGAAGCCCGCGACAAAGGCGACCTTTCGGAAAATGCCGAATATGATGCCGCCAAAGAATCGCAAGGGTTGCTCGAAGCCCGAATACACAAGTTGGAGGAAACTATCCGCCACAGCCGTATTTTAGACGAATCGCGCATTGATACGTCGAGTATTCAGATACTCAACAAGGTTAAACTTAAAAACCTGAAAAACAATACAATAGTTGAGTATGTGTTAGTTGCCGAGTCGGAAGCGAACCTAAAAGAAGGCAAAATAGCCATTACCACCCCTATCGGTAAAGGATTGGTGGGCAGGAAAAAAGGAGAAAAAGTCGAAATACAGGTGCCTGCCGGAAAACTGAATTTCGAGATACTTGAAATATCACGCTAAATACATTATAACGTTATGTCAAGTATTTTTTCAAAAATCGCAAGGGGTGAAATACCAAGTTACAAGGTAGCCGAAAGCGAGAAATATTACGCATTTTTAGACATTAATCCGTTGGTTGAGGGTCATGTTTTGGTTATTCCAAAGGAGGAAACCGACTATCTGTTCGACCTTAACGACGACGATTTTGCAGGAATTATGGCGTTTGTAAAGGAAGTAGCGCTCGCCGTAAAAAAAACCATTCCGTGCAAGCGCGTGGGACTTGCCGTTCTCGGCTTCGACGTGCCTCATGCACACGTACATCTTGTACCGATGCAAAACATGCAGGATATTGACTTTAACCGTCAAAAACTAAAACTGACGCAAGAAGAATTTCAGTCAATCGCCAAAAAAATAGCCGATAATTATACAAGATAGGAAAAAATACTAAACCGCTAAAAATGATTAAAAAACACGAGGACGAGATCATAAACTTTTTTCGGACGGAATGAGCAATGCACGGGCAGAAAGGGTAAACGGTAAAATAAAAAGGTTTATTTCATCAAATAATTATGGAGTAAAAGACAAAAGTTTTATTCTTTACAGAATAGCAGGTTATTTTTCGTAGATGCGGTAACAGAAAAATTTGATAAAAATTTCATAGCGCCTCAAAATATTTTTTAACCGTTTTTTTTGTAATTCTGTGAATTTTCAAAAGATTATCGTATCTTTGCAGAAATTTTTTAACTTTAATTTTGAATATCATGAAATTCAAGGCAATAAACATATTAATTGTATGCTTGATGTTGGTTTACTCGTGCAAGAGCAAGCAAATAGCAACGCAAAATGTCGTAGCGACTGAAAATGACAATGTTACACGGATAGAGGAAGCGCCTATCAGAGAGGAAATTTCCACAACGGATGTCACTGTCCGAACTGAGAGCGTGACTCCTGTTGATAGGGCAGATACGCAAACCATGTACGGTTTTTATGTGATTATCGGTTCGTTCAGAGAAATAGCGAACGCGCGGCAATATAATACCGACCTTATAGCAAAAGGCTTTTCACCGGTCATACTTGCCAGCGAAAACGGATTATTTCGCGTATCTGTAGGCGGATATAACCAGGAAGGCGATGCCCGCCGCCAGATAGCAGATATTCGGGCAAGATTCGCAGAACACAGAGATGTGTGGCTATTGGTCAGAAGATGAGCATTTTGTTTAACCTTAATAATTTTATATTTTTACAATGAAAAAAGTATTTTTTTCGCTCGTTATATTAACGAGCATGTTTTTGCAAGTAAAAGCCGGCGGTGTTGTCTCCAATACCAATCAAAGCGCATCGTATTATCGCATGTTAGCCCGCGGCGCTTCAACTTCCGGCGATGCCGTTTATTACAATCCAGCAGGTTTGGCATTTTTGGAGCAAGGGCTAACCGTTTCTCTAAACACTCAAATGATTTGGATGAAACGTACTATTAATAATGATCTTGGTACGCTTAACAACAATGAGTTTATAGGGAATTTATATGTTCCGGTGTTTCCCGGCGTATATGCAGCCCTCAAAACCGGCGCATGGACGTTCTCGCTGGGCTTCAACCCTCCGGCAGGCGGCGGAAGCATTGAATTTGACAAAGGCATACCGATGCTCGAAAATGATGTTTCATTGATTCCGGGTATGATGACCGGCTTAGGAATAACTACCACGCAATATTCCATGGAATCTATGATGAAAGGGTCAGCTATTACTTATGGCGTTCAGGCAGGCGTTACATACAAGGTCAATGATATGATAGGCATTTTTGGCGGCGTACGAATGATGTTTGCTGATAACAACTACCAAGGGCATATTAAAAATATCAAGGTCAATCCGACAGTTACTGGTTTACTCGACGGCGAGATGTTGGATTCCGAAGGTCTTATTACCAAGGGAGATGAGATTAACGCAATGGCTGATGCTTTAGAACCCTTGCTTGGCGTTCCTGAAATATACGCGCAGTACATGCAGTTAAAAACTCTGGTTGGCGGCTTAAATCAAGTTGCCTCTGGAATTGGCAATCGAGAACTTGACGTGACGCAAAAAGGCAGCGGTATCGCTCCGATTATTGGCGTTCACTTCAATTTCGGCAATCTGAATGTGGCTGCCAAATACGAGTTTAGAACCAAAATGGAAATAGAGAATAATACTAAACGTGACGACACGGGTATGTATCCCCACGAAAAGAAACTCCGTTCTGACGTACCAGCATTGCTCTCATTGGCAGGAAGTTACAATGTCGTTCCGGCATTGAGGCTGTCTTTTGGCTACGTTCATCATTTTGAGCCGTATGCAAAACTTGAAAGTTGGTCGCCTGATGCAACAAATCTCGAAGGAGGAATTTTCGTGCAGCGACAAAAACTTTTAGAAGGCGGAACTAATGAATATTTGGCAGGATTAGAATGGAAAATAATTGACAGACTGACACTCAGTACGGGATTTCAGTGGAGCAGAGTAGGAGTTGAAGACGGTTGGCATAATGATATTACGCACAATTTAAGTAACTTCACGCTTGGTATAGGAGCCGCGTTCCAACTAAATGAGCGTATGACAATAAATATCGGAGGTATCAACACTTGGTACGAACCGATATCTGTCAATGGTCAAGGGACGCCTATTCATCGGGATTTCAAACAAACTTATGACCGTACCAACAAGGCTATTGCATTAGGAATAGATTACCGCTTTTGATTTTCAACTGATTTTTAAAACAGAAGTTGAATCTCTCGTTTAATTTGGTTCAATGCTTTTTCTGTTATAGGCTGGTCCAATTCCATTGCCATATCTAACAGTCTACGACTTAATTGGGTAGCGGGCGCATTGCCGGGAACCTCTTTGGCGGCATTGTTTATCAGGTTAATCGTAAAGTTTTTCGCGTTTTTTACTGTGTTCCATGCGTCCTGCGAAACATATAATTGCTGCGACAGGTTATGCTCAAACTCTACGCGAACACTGTGTAGCAATTCTAAATGTAACGCATCGCAGGTCTTTGCCGGAGTATTAGGGCTGCGCATCAAAAGCGATTCCGGCGATATACGCTCCAACAGCAACGTTAATCGTTCGTAGGCTTGCAGGCGCAACGGAGTAACCAACTTTTGATTGCCGCGAATGACTTTCATCTTTTCACGCTTTTCAGCATCGCGAAAATATCCGCCAACAATGTAGATCATAGCCGCCAACAAAAATACGGACGGCAATATATACTTAATAAAATCAATAAAATCACTAAATGCTACCATTTGTTAATATGTATTCTTTCGGGTATGAAACGTTCGGGATGCTCTGAAATATTTTGGTCGGGGCATCCTAATGAAATAAGAGAAAAAGCGTGTATGTGCGGCGGCAGTTCCAGCAAATTTTTCATTGCCGCAGCGCGTTCGGGGCGGGGATAAATACCAAGCCAAACAGCGCCGTAGCCCATACCGTGCGCCGCTAAAAGAATATTTTGGGTAGCTGCGGCGCAATCAACCGGACCATATTCGGGAGTGTGCGCTAACTGCTCGTCAAAACACACTACAATCCCCCATTGTGCGTGTTTTAGCATCTTGGCATAAGGGTGAAATTCCTCAATTTTTAGGAAAATATCCTTGTCGTTCAAAATCACAAAATGCCAAGGCTGTCTGTTACGCGCTGAAGGAGCATACATTCCGTAGCTTATTAATTTCTCTACTTTGTCCTGCGGTATCGCATTATCCGTATATTTTCGGATACTTCGTCGAGTCAAAATTCCGTTTAGTAAATCCATATAACTGTTTATTAAAAAAAAATGTGTTGTTACAAAACAATATCGCTGCAAAGTTCGATGAAATTTTTCAAACTACAAAAAAAAGTTGATTTATTTTTTAAATTATTAGAGTTTAGAGCGTAGAGTATAGTTAGTTCGCTGCCCAACTATACTCTATACTCTAAAAACTAAACTTTAATTTTTACTCCTTCACAACTCTTTCCGTTTGCGTTTTCCCGTCTTTTTCAAAACGAAAGAAATACACTCCCGAAGGAAGATGTTCCAGATTGATGGTTTCATCATCGTTGGTAATCGTTTGTGTATGTACTATTGCACCGGCGGCGTTGATAATCTGCATTTGTAGTGACGTGGCATGCCGCGTTTCTACCGCAACAGCGCCTACAATCCGCACCTCGCCCAAAAATGGATTCGGATAGATTTTCAGTTCGGCGAATGATAACGCTTCCACGTTGGTGGGCGCGTCAGCTTTTATCGTTACTGTAGCCGTATTGCTTGTGGCTGCGGCGGTTTTGGCGCCGTCCACGGCGATGATGGTGTTGGTTACTACTACGTAGTAATATAACGTGCCGACAGTTGCAGTCGAAGGAGTGTAGGTTACGTCTGTTGCGCCCGCTATAGCCGTGCCGTCGCTGTTGCTGTTAGCGCTGTTGCTGTACCATTGATACGAAGGCGTTCCGCCGTCGGTAACGGTTGCCGTTACTGAAAGCGGGGCAGCCTGTGCGTTTCGGTCGTATTCGGCGCCTTGCGGATGAGCGGTGATGGTTGGCGTTTGTGCATTATCGGGCAACGTTATTTCTATATCGCCCACGATATTCAAAAAGTCTGTCCATTCGGTTGCCGCGCGATAAAGTTCTATTGAGCCGGCAGGTACGCGAAGCAGGCACGTAGTTTTGGGTACAGAGGTAAACATCGAGCCTGAAAGCGTCTGCGGCGTGGTTGCATAATTGATAATTTCGGATAGAGAGGTGCAGCCGCTGAAAGCATTATAAATAATGGTTGTTACGCTCGCCGGAATTTCTAACGTCGTTAAAATTGCACAACTCTGAAACGCTCCCTGCCCTATTTCCTCGACGCCATGTTCCATGACAACAGATTCCAACTTCGTACAGTTGGCAAAAGCCTGATATTCGATAGTTTTTACATTGCCCGGAATAACTACCGACGCGATGCCGCTTTGACTGAACGCTTCTCTGCCTATTGAACTAACGCTGCTGCCAATGGTTACATCGGTCAGTTTTGAAACGCCAATTAAAATAGAACGGGGAATACGTTCAACCTTGTCGCCAAAAACAACTGTTGCCAACGATGTACAATCGTTAAAAGGCGTACTTGAGCCTGCAAAATCCTTTAAATTGACGGCATTGAAATATACAATTTCCAAATCGGCACAATGACCAAACGCACTTGTGCCGGCTTCGGTAACGCCTTCGGGAATAGTAACAGAAGTTAATCCGCTGTTAGTAAACGCCTGAAAATCTATCAATGTAACGCCGCTGCCGATGCTTACGGAAGTCAGATTCGATAAATATGCAAACACATTTCTGCCGATAGAGGTTACTCCGTCGCCAATTATAGCCGTTGTGATGTATTGTCTATGCGCGTAAAATGGACTTGCTTGGAGCGAATAATTAGACATTTCGCCCTCGCCGGTTATGGTCAGCGTACCGTCGGCGCACAAAAACCAGTCAATTTGCTCGCCCACCTTGCCGGAAGCAATGGGATATGTACAATCGCTTGATGGCATCATCTCTTCAACGCTTACGCTATACGTAAAATCATTGTTCTGATTGTCATACAGCAGCAAACGCACAGGTCCCGTTGCGGTAGCAGTATATTCGCCGCTTAAGGTCAATTGTTGCCCCGCGCCGGAATCTTCATTAATATCAATGGCAATATCGCTGCCTGCGCCAGTCAGTTCAATCTGTTTTAATATGATGATTCCTGCAACGTCGAAATTACCGTCAGTGTTGAAAGTAAAGGAAATTTTATAAGTTTTTCCTTCTACAGCTTCAAAATAGAAATCCTTACCCGTTACCGTATTGTCATAGGGACAGATATAAGTGAGGTCGTCTGCTGTAACGCTTCCTGTGGCGGCTTCGCCATCGACGATAATCTCTGTGTCGTAATCCAAATCGACGTATGAAAGTATTGTCCCCGGCAATCGCAGATGCGGCGGCATTGCCACAGTAGAGCCAAAACCCGGTAGCCTGCCGTTAGCCGTCGTCCAGCCGTTTTCAGCAGTAAAACGACCGCCCAGAGTTCCATCGGCGTGGATAGCCTCAATGGTAATGTCGGCGCCGTTTTTAAAGTCGGAGGGACCAATGCTCCATGTTGTGCAGCCTTCGGGGTTTATCATGTCTGCAAAGGCGATGTTATTTTGCTCATTCAGGAAATCGCCTATAATTCGTCCAAAGTTTGTTCCGCTTGCCTCACGTGTAATACTTGGATTTAATGCAGCGTTGCTGTACACGGGACTGCCTGTTCCTGTTATTCCGCCTACTCTTGTTTCATTTCCGGCTGCTGAAACGTTTATTGCGCCTGTTGCGTAGCAATTAGACACATCACCGGAAGTGGTAATACTCCCTGATACGCCGCCAACAAAAACACTTCCGTAACTTGTATTGGTAGCGTTTACTGCGCCTGTTGAATAACTGTTATTTATTTTGGCTCCGGCTGCGAATTCTCCTACTATACCGCCTGCAAAAAGACTGCCGCTGGCAGAGGTAGCATTTACTTCGCCTGTTGAAAAGCATTTTGATACAACGCCGCTGGTAGTAACATTTCCAATAAGTCCGCCAACTCGTATCAGTCCGGTATATGTAGTTGTAGTTGTTGCGCTAACCATGCCCGTTGCTGAACAGTTTTCAATA
>Ga0099364_10010290_pt1 | contig 12870 bp, 10 predicted proteins | sample TergutTh196P3_FD_73070 | JGI IMG/M metagenome (GOLD analysis project Ga0099364, IMG submission 73070) | Microcerotermes parvus P3 segment gut microbial communities from Pointe-Noire, Republic of the Congo - Th196 P3 | ecosystem: Host-associated > Arthropoda: Insects > Digestive system > Gut ...
AGATTACCTCACGGGCGTCCTGGCGCTACGAATGGAACTCTGCGGGCATGCTTGAATGCGTCAAACGCCCGGACGCCCGTGAGGTAATCTTCAAGTACGACGCCTTGGGCCGCCGTCTTGAGAAGAAGTTCGGCAGTACGGTAACGCGCTGGGTATGGGATGGCAACGTCCCGCTCCACGAACAGCAAAGTCACAACCGGCAGGACTGGGACTCCGAAAATAAATGCGTGTTCATCAAAGAAGACAAAAGGCCGCTGGTCACGTGGGTCTTTGAGGAGGGGACGTTTGTGCCTGCAGCAAAGCTAGCTGAAAATAGAAAACTCTCAATAGCAACCAACTACATGGGAACGCCGGATGCGATGTATTCTTCGGAAGGACAAAAGGTTTGGAGTTGCGAATTGAATTCATACGGTAAGGTTAGGAACTTTCAGGGGGAGTATAAGACGGAGTGTCCGTTCCGATTTCAGGGGCAGTACCACGACGGCGAGACGGGGTTGTACTATAACAGGTTTAGGTACTATTCGCCTGAGGAAGGAATGTATATCTCGCAAGACCCGATTAGGTTAATGGGTGGAAGTAATTTGTATGGGTATGTAAAAAATCCGAATGGTTGGGTCGATAAGTTTGGTTTAGAATCTTGTGATGAAACTGAAACAGATGATGTTGATGAATTAGATTGGTCTAGACCAAGAAGTGATGGAGATACAACAGAAGAACATGTGAGAAAACATGAAAATGATATTCCTACTAGGCAAGTCCATAGTGTCTTTGCTGGAGATGCTGTTGATATGACTAATGATGCGTGGGCAAAAAAAGGAACTGTGACTCCAGAACGTCAAGCGAATGGTAATGACAAATATGTAATTCCATATCCTGAAGCTGGTTTTGCAGGAGGAAGCAGTGGAGATACTTCTATATTAAATAATATAACAATAATAACAGAAGGTGGAACAAATAAAGTTGTTACTGCGTTTCCTTCTCCTGGTTAATAAAAAACTATAAGTAAAATGAATGAATACAGAATAGGTATATGTCCTTTTTGTGATGGACAGGGACAAGTAATAATTGTGAAAGAGAAAAAAACAAAGACATTATATGTGTCTTGTGATGAATGTGAAACACAATGGAATACTCCAGACGATTTTAATTCGGGTAATTGTTTGCCCTCTATTAATACTTTTGGTTTATATGAAAAACCAACTATTGATGAAATAAAAGAAAAAGGATGGGACAAATATATATTGAAAGAATAAAATCCTCCGCTGACGCGTCCGTGTCGTCCCTGTTCGCCGTAGTGTATTAAAATAAACGGCTTATTAAGTTCGGCAAAGGCTCTGCCTTTGTCGGGTTAAAAGCCGGCCTCCGGCTGGCAAAATTCATTGTAAAGTTTCTTCGTTCATCGCGGGCTTTGCCGTGCAAATAACGATATAAAATCAAAAAAATCAGTACGAATATTTGGACAAATGCTGATTATCAGCCGAGTAGAAAATCAATAGGTTTCCTATGAATCCTCATAGCCATTGTGAGGAAAGGCGAGAAAGGAAAACAGTTGTTTTACTATTCTTCAAAAAAAATCCAAAAAAATTTGCAAAAAAATTTGGTCGTTTTAAAATATTGTTTTACTTTTGTACCGTGTTTAACTTAGTAAAGATTAAAGATTCACTTTAGTAACAATTGAAATTGGTGATACAAGAAGAGAGCACAACATGACGCCTTAAAAGTTGAATTTATTATTTGAAAATTTATGTATGGGAATAGAAGTTTTTTAATTATTGGTGAAGGAACTGCTGACATCAAAAGTTTGATAAATAGTGGTTATGAAATTCTAAGATGTTGTTTTAGCCTTGAGCAAGGAACACAACGTAACTGCAAAGTTTCTTCTCGTGTTTATACAAGCGCGATAGAAGTTGTCCTATCTCAATTTCCTTCAAAAGAAATATTGGAATGGGGTATGGGAAATCGCAAGTATATTGACGGCATGATTGTCCTCTTAGATGCGGAAAATATTCCTCTTGAGAAAATCATTTTCCGGAATGCTGCTTGTACCAGGCTTGAGTTGGATTATATTCAAAAAGGAGAGTCGTATACTTCAGTGAATATGATGATTCAACCGGAGCATTTGCTCCTTGGATCATCAAATGATATAACAATTACAAACGAATGGAATTATTAATTACTTTATTATGATGAACTTACCATTAGCGCATGTTAATTCGTATCTCCTATTGGACGGGAATAAATACGAAATAGTTGAATTTAATGTCGTTTTTATTCAACCTACAGACCATAAAGGACAACCGCAGCATGAAATGAACGGAGGGCGGATAAATATTACTATTCCTCATATTGGTGACAATACTTTGTACGAATGGTCAAAATCTTCTACTACTTTGAAAAATGGTGAAATAATTTTTGAAACCGAAATGAGTAGCCATGTGATGCGAGTCGGATTTTATAATGCCTACTGTATCCAATTGGAGCATCAGATAAAAGAATCAGAAGGTACTTCAATTAGGGTTGTAATATCACCGGAAATTTTGACAATCAACGACATTGAACATAATAATTTTTGGGAAAAATAATTTTAAAAAGGAGGATATGTTATGCAAGTTTATTCAAAAGACGATTATGATTATTTAATTCGTAACGGCTGTTACCCTGATGGCTATGTAGAAGGTTTGGGACTAGTTAGCAGCGATACTGTCAGTGTAATAAGTACTTCGCCAAGTTATCCGAATGACAGGGCTTTGGGTATAGATAGAAGGACGCAATTTATGTCTACCATTCAAATCCCTGTAATCAAACCATTGATTGCTCCCCAAGCGCCTAAACATACCCATGAGGAGTTAAAAGCATTAATGACCCAAATGATTAATGAGAATATCGTAATGCCTGCTTTCTCAAACGATTTAAGGAAAATGGTAATTGAACTCAAAGAGGAAATATCAAAAAAAAGGAGTAAGAATTTAAATATAATCAGGGAAGCACAACTCATTCTTGAAAAAGATGCCAAAAACAAAAGAGCGCTAAAAAAAATAAATAAAGCTGAAGATGAAAATAGAAAATTGGATGAAGTTGAAAGGGAGATTAAAAAAATGGCGGTTTCAAACCAGAGATATGAAATGGTAACAAATCAGGTTTATAATGCTGATGCAGGAACTGTTTATTATGGTGATTTTCGTTTTGATAAAAATAGTGGAATTGCCTATCTTGGATTTAAAAATAAAAAACCAAAATTATCTGATTTTGCGCATGAGTTAAAACATGCTTATCAGTTTGAAACAGGTAGGCTTAGTTCGCCGAGTTTTAGAAGTACTTCAGGCAATTATGTTCATTTTTTATATGACAAAGAAGATGAGAGAGAAGCATTTGAAAGAGGTAAGCTTTTCGGTTCCGGTGAAAACTTTGAAAGTAATAATAATATCTACAACAAAGTTCCTGATAGTAGAGATTTTCAGAGAACAAACACATCTGATGTTCAAACACATAGCTGGAGAATAAACACTGTTGAAACGATACAGTCTACGGTGATTACTCCAGAGGACTTACATACATATGAACTTATTTTAGAGAATCCGAATGTTCCATCTTTTATAAAAGCAGTAATTGAATTAAAGCTTCAAAATTTTTCACGACAATATAATGTTGCATTTCGAGTCAATGGTAAGACATATTACAATCCTTGAAAATGATATATAAAAGACCATGTTTCAATTTAGATTAAAGTTTTTTTTAGTAGTAGCATCGCTATTGATATTTTTAACCTGCAGACCGCCAACTGTTATTCATTATTCCAAGATGGTTTACGAGGATTTATCTGGGGGATTTGAACAAGTTGATATAGCCATAATCCGATATCAAAATGGAGATACCTTACAGTACCTGTTTAATAATAATCTTTTGGTTACCGATTATCCGTTTATTGTACGAAATCCCTATGTTTGCTTTACGCCAAAAGATAGTTCAGGAGTACTGGGTATTCTCACAGGGCATGGATATTTAAGTGAATATTTCACAAATGTATTACCTCCATCAGAAATTCAGGATCAAAATGATGTGGTTGCGCATGGGATATTTTACCTCCCTTTGTATCAATATAAGTTTGAGGATTCTACTCTATATTTTAGTAGAATGACACAGGAAGAAAGATTGGCAGATACCAGACATTCCTCATTGTCAATATATCGAAAAGGACAGGTTTTTACTTATACTGATGGGTCAGAACCACGAAATATTTTAAAAAATAAAAGGATAATTGAGGCAGAGGAAGTCATTTTTCATGAGATGTATGATGTGCTTTATAAGTATTTAATCGGGAGTGATACATTGTCGCAATGGCATACAAAGATTTTCCCTGAAGATGGTCTGACAAGTATTCCGATGTTTTATTTGCCTTTAGACGAAAATGTCTACTATAAAAAAAATATGAGGAAATATTTAGTCAAAAAAAGGCTGGGATTTTATCCTAGACTTAGAGAATTCTCTTATAATCAGATTTCTAATTACTCGCATGAGATTGACACTGCTTTATTAGCGCTGCCTGTAAAGATTTTTCAGGGAAAGTATATGCTAACCAAAGATGTATATTGTTTGGACGAAATGAGTTATCCTTATTGACAAAGACAAAGATACCGTCATCAACCAACAACACCGTTTGAGGGTCTTTTTGTCACAATTCCGGTGCAAATAACGCTGTAAAATCAAAAAATCGGTACGAATATTTGGACAAATGCTGACTATCAGCCGAGTAGAAAATCAATAGGTTTCCTATGAATTATGAATCCTCATAGCCATTGTGAGGAAAGGCGAGAAATGAAAATCAAGAGGAATCAATCAAAAACTAAACGAAAAGGCAACCTTTTGATTATTGTATTGGACGGTAAATTGTTTACTGTGCCGCGTACCGTAGTTTATCGAGCATAAAGGGTATTTCGTCGTTGTTGATGCCGGAGGCGATCAGGTCGGGGATGTCTTTAGAAAATTCTTTACAGAAGGTGTCGAAATTATTGTTCGCTGTTTGGATGGATTGCAGGTAATAATCGAATGAGGGTTGGAGTTGGTGGAGCGCCCATTCGGTATGTCCGGCATTGATATAGTCCTGATAGCCGGGGTTGGAGGAAAGGATTTTCTGATAATAATTCCGCGCCTGCTCAAATTTTCCCATCAGGAAGGAACACCAGGCGAGCGGACGCCAGGCTTTGCCCTTGTCATGGTCTAAATAATCTATTTTATAATAGTACTTCAACGCTTCGGCAAAATTTTTCATTTCGAGAAAGCACGAGCCTATGTTTAATAAGACGGTGAGGTTATCAGGTTCCTTTTTTTCCAGGCGAAAGTAATAACCGAGCGCTTTTTCTGGATTTTTAGCGGTGCGATAACATTGTGCTATCCTGCGTAACAGCCATTTACTATCCGGGTTGATAAGTTCCGCTCTCGTATAATCGTCTAAGGCGCCTTCGTAGTCGCCGGTCATCTGACGGCAATAGCCTTTTTTCTGGTAGAGCATCTCGTCCGCTTCGATTTTATCGGTCAGGCGATGATAGATAACCAAGGCATCCCCGAAATAATTTTTACGAAGATAAAACTCCGCGATATTCAACAAGTCATTCGTATCGTAGAAGTAGCGTTGGATGATGGGTAGGTTGTGGAAATCGAATGTCAGAGTAAAGATATCCTGAAATTCTTTCCGACGGGGATACAGCTTGTAGAAACGGTATAAGTCCTGGATATAATGACCGATGATACGTTCTGTCTTATCATCGCGCGTCTGAAGGTCGGCTTTTTTCTGTTGTTGCCATTCTATCAACTGGCCTTCCAACTTCTCAATCATAGAGGGACGTCCTTCTTTGTGCATCATTTTCATGCTGAAATAAAACGAATAGAGGTCGGAGTTACACATCAACCCGACGTTCATCATTATTTCTAATGTATTGTTAAAAAGAGTTGATTCTGAAACAAACGAAAGCCCCCTGTGAAACGGTAAAAACCAGTTGCTTATCTCGTTGAAAAACGGAAAATGTTTGAGGTTGACAAAGCTGAAAAGCATCACATCCGCTCCTTCTTCCTGCAGTTGGCTAAATTCTTCTAATTTTTTCCCTAAAGAGGAGTTCTCTAATTTTTCCATCCATTCGGGATTCATTTCAAACTCAAAAAACTCCGGTGAAATATCCTTTGACGATGATTGCGGATTAATCTTAGGGTTCAGTTTCATCATCTCGGGGACGATCTCCTCCCTCATTTTCGTTGTTATTTTTTCCGTATCCCGCGACAGGATAAAACGCAGTATAATCAGATAGATTGTTTTATTAAACTCCGCATTTTCGGAAAGCGTGTCAATACGATATTGAATATCAGGATAATAATCAATTCGGTGCGGGTATCGGTAGAGCGTAATCAGCATCCCGATGTATGCGCGTATTTTGACTTCTTCATCGTTGCTGCCTGCAGCATGGATGAGCAATAACAGTTTCTTCTTGTCGAAGAAGGTTTGTAGTCCGATGATGAGCGCCGAGACGATCTGGCAGTTAACGAGGGTCATATAACCGGTATTGTCGGCGACGTCGGGATTCGTCTCGCAGGTGTGTAGTGATTGTTGCAAGCTGTTCATGTCGTCGTCCGAGAGGTAGGTTGTCGTCCACAGGGTTTTGAATAGCCTTGCCAGCAGTGATTCCGCATGGCTCATATTTTGGATGTCGAAAGCCGGCCGGATGGTATCTATTAGATTTGCAATGTTTTCGGGTTGAACGGTCATTGTCCGGCGGATGGAGTAGTACATTTCGGGAGAATCGACGGTTAATAATTTTTGCGTAATCTTGTCCGTTAGCTCATAAGTTGAGGCCATCAGTTCCGAAAATATTTTCTGCCGCATCGGGTCGGTGGTGCCTGATATGTAATAATAGAGTAGTTGCTTATAGGTCTCCTGCATCTCAAATAATTCATCCTGAAACAGATAGGTGTGCGATTCGGCAGCAAGCCGGTGTAATGAATCAAAGGCGGTCTTTAACTCTCGTTGGTCGAGCGCCGTGATGATGCGCTCATATATGGGTTGTATTTCTTTTGAAGTCATCTTTTCAATCTTAAACGTCACAAATGTACATGAATTTTTTGGAATTTCACAAAGAAGGACAAAAGTTTTTTTACAGCGTCCCGTCATTGCGGGGTCGCGTCCGCATGCAAAGTGAAAGAGCGGACGTCCGCGTTCCCATTGGAGCGTTTATACAATAACGATTCAATTTATCCGTTTTAGAAAAATAGCTTTAATTTTATTCAAATGAAACTCAAACCCATCCAATTCGGTCGCTTTACACCTATCATCAAGAATGCTTCCTGGTTATCTATTTTTGAGATGCTGCGTATGTTAATGCCTTTTATCGCATTACCTTATCTATTTGGCGTTGTAGGAGAAGCGCAGTATGGCAGGGTTGTTTTTGTACAGTCTATTATCGCCTGTTTTGCCTTGATTGTCAACTTCGGGCTTGATACTTCGGCGGTACGCGAAGTCGCCGTTTACAGAAATGATAAGCAGCAGTTGAATAAAATCGTTTCGTCCGTCATCATTATAAAGCTACTGTTAGGTGTCGTTTCATTTATATTGATGAATATTGTTTTAGTCCTTGTCCCCAGTATGGGCGCCTTGCGGCTTATTTTTTATTATGCTTTTATAGCTTGCATCTCCGATATTTTTCTGCCGGTGTGGTATTTTCTGGGCAAGGAAGAAATGAAAAAGCTGCCTTTTATTCGTTTTTTCTCTATCGCGTTTTACACGGCTTCTATTTTTATATGGGTCAGGTCATCGGATGATTATCCCCGTATCGCTCTTTTGCAATCAGTCAGTTTGTTATCATCGGCGACCATCGCCTGTTATTATGTCTTTATCAGGGATAAAATACGATTTCATATCCCTCCGGCTTCATTTACTTTAAGGCTATTCAAAGAATCAAGTCCCTTCTTCATGTCGCGGGCTTCATTGTTAGTGAACACCTATATGGCCAAGATATTGAGTGGTATTTTTCTTTCCGAAACCGTTGTTGCGGCATTTGATGTAGCGCAAAGAATCATTAACGGCGGATTAGTGCCTGCTCAAATGTTAAATCAGTCTTTATATCCCTACATGTCGAAGTCGCAGGATAAGGGCATGTTGCGTCGCAGTTTTCTTATCGTAGCGGTAATGTCAACTTGTATGTCTGTCGCCCTTTTCATATTTTCCGATTTTGTGGTTCAATTATTGTCCAAAGGTCATACGCCTGAAGCGGTTGTTATATTGCGAATACTGTGTATATTTTTGTTTTTTTCCGGTTTCTCGTTGATCATGGGCGCTCCGTCGCTTGTCGCTTTTGGGCATCAAAAGCCTTTTAATATGAGTGTTGTATGGTCGTCAGTCGTGTTGCTTGTTTGTTATGCCGTTATAATCATATCAGGCAGCAGTTCCTATTATTGGTTTGCCTTAGCATTGGTTGCCGCCGAGTTGATGGTTTTCTGCTACCGGTTTTATTATTGCCGTAGGTTTGGGTTAATTGGGAAAAAAAGGGATTAAGAGACAAACGCCCAAAAGAGGAGTTCATTGTTCATTGTTCATTGTTCATTGTTCATTCTCTAAAGTACATCCCCTTATTATGAAACAAACGTTTTTCTTCGGGGGGGAGTTGCATATAATTTCCGTAGAGTGATGATAGATAGGCATCTGCGTTCGTGACGCCTGTCAGGGTGATGTTTTCGAAGGGATAGGCTTGCGGTTGGCCGAATACTTCCTGCCGTATGATTTCTTTTTTGCCCCAAATGCCATAATAATTAATCATATAGCCGGAATCGTCTTTTGTATTTCGTTTTATGAGGCGGTCGATATAGTTGAGCGCTTGTTTATACGAGCATATATTTGATTTGCGCATCATGGTAGCGATCATTTTTTTTATGCCCTTGCGATATTTCGGGTCAAAATACAGATAATCTTTCAATTGAAGCAGAAAAATAATATAGGAGGCGAAAATCTTTGTTTGAAAACTGTTTTTCCGTCCCTGGTCAAGCGGAAATACATCAATGAAGACGCCCATTTCCTGGGCGTCGTCGTACAACTCCGCAAAGACTAACGTGCGGCTGTCTTCAATTTTTATGAAATTTGACACGAAATGGGCGCTGTTATCCAATGTTTTTAATTGGAGATGAGGGGGCAGTTCTTCGGAAAGCGCTTTGAGCAGTTTGGGAAAATATTGTCGTTCTACGCCAAAGTCCATATCATCGTCCCAGGGTATAAATCCTTTGTGACGTATGGCGCCCAGCATGGTTCCGCCCAGCATATAATAGGGAATTTGATGTCTTCTGCATATCGAATCAAACACAGAAGCAATGTTTAACAGTATATTATGACATTCATTGATATCTATTTCTCTCATGATTTTCTAAAAATAATTCAGCGCTAAAGCCTGCTGGTAATAAAAACCGGTAGCGCCAAAAAATGTCACAAATATCATTTTCCGGTTCGTATCAATTGCATAAAGATTGAATGTGTTATTTCGTAAACCGTTATGGTTTCGTTCGATATGCGTTGTTGCGCTTTTCTCCGAAGCTGACATATTATTTGCTATAATCATCAGTTGTTTGGGCAGTATTTCGTCGGACGAACTTTTTACCTCATAATGGAGATAGGTATGCAAATGCCCTCCCAGGTAACAAATAAACTCGCCGGGAGTATCGGTGTATGACACATCAACGGTTATATAATCGGATGCGTTCCGTTTATTGTAATATTTTCCACTGATGGGCTGTTTGGTTCGGAATGCCTCGACTATATCCGGTATCATGTTCCAGTCGTGCAGGAAATCATTGAATACTACATCCTTGAGTTCTTCTTTATTGGCGGGCGGTAAAGGATGATGGACGAGGATGAGCACACTGTGACGCTCCGTCATATCTTTTTTCAGCGCTGAATGACAAAGCCAGTCGATTTGTTTTTGAGAGAGAATGGCATTATATTGAGAGTTATAAATCCCGTCTTCCTGGTCGGTCACATCCAAGGCTATTATCCGGATAACGCCTCCCATTGGATTCGGCAGATCAGCGTAGTAGTAGTTCTCATTCGTATCCGAATAGAAAGGGTGATTAATATGCGTGGTCAGGTGGGAATACAAGTCTGATTTGTTAATTGTATATTCGGGATGATTCGTATTCATCATGTTTGAATCGTGATTCCCTGTGGATGGGAAGGTAGGTATTTTATTGTCAAGAAAAAGCGTATACGAAAAAATGGTCAAATAGGAAATGGCCTCGTTGTAAGTAGTCTTCATTTGATTACTGATATGGTCGCCTGTGGCTACCATTGCATTTATATTTGCGTCCGTATCGTTGGCAAAACGGACGGCTTCTTTTAAGTTATTCGGCTTCTTGATATTATTACCATGCGACCATGGGGATAGATGAGCATCCGAAAAATGTACGATTTTAAACAATTCCTGACGTTCATATTCTTCATTGTTGTACATAAGCGGCTTTAAGACCGTCAGACAATTAAGCTTGTTAATTTCATAATATTCAGCTAACTCCTCATCGCTGACCGAAGACTTTTTACAGCCTGAAAAAATGAAGCAAATCAGTAATAAACAAATAGTTATAATATAAAAAAATCGGTTTATCATCACTTGAAGGTCTAAAATTTTGGTGCAAAGATAGTGAAATAGTTGAAATTTGCGCTATCTTTGCACCAAAATTATTTCAATGGAGCACATACGTAATTTTTGTATTATAGCGCATATCGACCACGGAAAGAGTACGTTGGCCGACCGGCTTCTCGAATATACCCGCACGATTGACGAAAAAAATATGCAGAATCAGGTGTTGGACAACATGGACTTGGAGCGCGAACGCGGTATTACGATAAAAAGTCATGCTATCCAGATGGAGTATGAATATAAGGACAGTAACTATATCCTGAACCTGATTGATACGCCGGGACATGTCGATTTCTCGTATGAAGTATCACGTTCTATCGCCGCTTGTGAAGGCGCTTTGCTCATAGTAGACGCCGCACAGGGGATTCAAGCGCAAACGATTTCCAACCTTTATATGGCCATCGGTAACGACTTGGAGATAATACCGGTGATCAACAAAATCGACCTGCCAAGCGCCATGCCGGACGAAGTCGAAGACCAGCTATTCGAATTACTCGGATGTCCCCGCAGTTCGATCATACGCGCAAGCGGCAAGACAGGTGAGGGCGTCTATGAAATCCTGAACGCCATTATCGAAAGGATACCTGCACCGAAAGGCGACCCGCAAGCGCCGTTGCAGTGCCTTATTTTCGATTCCGTCTTCAATCCGTTTCGCGGAATCATCGCTTATTTTAAAGTAGTCAACGGCATAATCAGCAAAGGCGACTTAGTCAAGTTTGTAGCTACCGAAAAAGAATATGACGCCGACGAAGTTGGGGTGCTGAAGTTGGAACTGCAACCGCGAAACGAAGTGCGAACCGGTGATGTGGGATACATTATATCCGGTATCAAATCCTCCAAAGAGGTGCGGGTCGGAGATACGATCACACACGTCAAGAATGGAGCCACAGTAGGAATAGAAGGGTTTGAAGACGTCAAACCGATGGTCTTTGCCGGCGTTTACCCCATCGACCCCGAAGAGTTTGAGAATCTGAGAAGCTCATTGGAGAAGCTGCAACTCAACGATGCCTCGCTGACGTTTCAGCCCGAAAGTTCCGTCGCCTTAGGATTCGGATTCCGTTGCGGGTTTTTAGGGCTGCTCCACATGGAGATTATTCAGGAACGTTTAGACCGCGAATTTAATATGGATGTCATTACGACTGTGCCTAATGTTTCGTATAAAGTCTATGACCGCAAGGGTATCTGCACCGAAGTGCATAATCCAGGTGGATTGCCCGACCCGACGCTGATAGAGCGCATCGACGAACCGTATATACGGGCGTCGGTCATTACGCAGACGACCTATATCGGCCCGATCATGACTTTATGTCTCGGTAAACGCGGCATTTTGATTCGACAGGAGTATATTACGGGTAATCGTATCGAAATAATATATGACCTCCCCTTGGGAGAGATCGTCATTGATTTCTACGACAAGCTGAAAAGTATATCCAAGGGGTATGCTTCTTTCGATTACCATCTGCACGATTACCGTCCGGGAAAATTGGTCAAATTGGATATCCTGCTCAACGGCGACCCTGTCGATGCCTTGTCCGCCCTGACACATTTTGACAACAGTGTCGCGTTTGGACGCCGAATGTGTGAAAAACTGAAAGAATTCATCCCGCGTCAGCAGTTTGACATAGCGATTCAAGCCGCTATCGGCTCTAAAATAATAGCCCGCGAGACGGTAAAAGCCGTCCGTAAGGATGTGACAGCCAAATGTTACGGAGGCGACGTATCACGCAAACGCAAACTGTTAGAAAAACAAAAAGAAGGCAAGAAGCGAATGAAGCAAATAGGCACCGTCGAAGTCCCCCAGAAAGCCTTCCTTGCTGTCCTGAAACTTGACTAATTGTTTAAATCCTATGGATTTAAACAATGAACAATGAACAATGAACAAACCCGTCATAGCGAGTTTATTCCCCCGTCATGACGGGAAGATGCCTCGGTTATTTTTACGTACTTTTTTTGACGACGGGTTTAACGGTAGATTCATTTAGTGATCCGTACCTTTTCCGGTATTCTTCAAGTTCTTGAGCTTGGGCTGCAATGGTATTACCTTGTGCTGCGTTATTGCTTTGCAGGGTGGCAATGGTACTTTGCAAATCGTTGATGGTGTGTCTAATAATATTCATATCGTGAAGTGATTTATAATAAGCATTTTGTTGTCTTTTCGTCATTTTGGCGATTTTCGCCAATTCAAACAGTCTCGTAAATATTCCTTTACGCA
>Ga0099364_10010291_pt1 | contig 12869 bp, 17 predicted proteins | sample TergutTh196P3_FD_73070 | JGI IMG/M metagenome (GOLD analysis project Ga0099364, IMG submission 73070) | Microcerotermes parvus P3 segment gut microbial communities from Pointe-Noire, Republic of the Congo - Th196 P3 | ecosystem: Host-associated > Arthropoda: Insects > Digestive system > Gut ...
TTTGCGCAAGTCTGCTCGGTGTGTTATGCCCATTCTCCCAACGGTTGAGCGTTGAAAAGCTGACGTTCAAATCGCGGGCAAGTTGCTCTTGCGTTATCCTTAATTCTTTGCGAATATTTTTCAATACTTCATCAAGCGTCATCGGCAACACCTCCACCTACTAAATATTATAGCAGATGCTATACAGCTTGTCAATATGTTGAGGAAAATTATTTGCGAATTATTTCTGTGCGGTAACTTGACATTGTAAATGCAACCGGTCCTTGAACGTGTGGTTGCAATCAATCCGGCAAGGAGATAGTTGCTTTAAGTTTGGCTATTCATTATCTTGTTTGTCCCCCGAGCAACAGCCTATAAAGATGCTGAAATGTAGCCGCCCGCCAACGGCAGGTTTGCCTTGACATTTGTCTGAAAAATGGTACAATTGGCTTGCGACGGGTAGGTACATTCATCCATTATCCCGTCTCGCCCCGTCGCATCTTGCTATCACCATTTTTCAGACAAATGTCAAGGTCGGCGGGAAAATAAGGGGGGCGCATTAACCCTGACCGAAAATCAGGTTTTCGTTTCCCACTCAGGTTACTTTACCAATTTTTGAGAATTACACCGTTCAATTCGGTGTTTTTTTGCTTTTGACAGGATAAATGCAACCCTCTTGTCTGACTTGATGCATCCAGTCAGACTTAATGCTCTATTAAGTTGCACCTACCTTGACAGTATTATTTTGTAAACTTTATCTTGTCGGGAATTTTATGTTCACTATGTTTTCGGCATCCCGTTCAATCAGCCTTGCGATTTTGTCAACGGCGTTACCCTTCGCGTCGTTTTTGAAAAACGACGATACAAGATAAGTCGTGCCGCCGATTGTAATTTCTGTCGGGATGATAAAGCCGGATACGATGATTTCCCCACGTTTTGCGCCGATTACAAAGCGGAAATGCTTTTGTAGCCCGGCGAGTGCTTCTTTCCAATATTCCATCGGCATACCCCCATTCTAATATCGCACGGTAAAATCCGTTTTGAGTTTTTCCGCCGCACGTTCTACTTTTTCCTCATCTTCTAAAAACTCTACAACACCCACGCCATTCAGCTTCATATAGTCGATGCCGAGTTTGCGGGCGTTGGCGTTGATGTCCTTGAAGTCCTCTTGCATGGATGGGCTGATGACGTCGGACATAACCCTGACCGACATAAAATAGTTGCCCGCCGACATAATTCCGATTTTGAACAGCATTGCCGCCAGTCGGTTCGCCTGTTTGCCGATTTCGTCTTTGACAATCGGCTGAATAACATTCCGAAGAAAATCGGTGTCTTCCTTGATTAAATCGACATTCATATATTTGTCGATTGCCGCCCGGATTAGCTCTGAGGTGTTCATGTTTTTGTGATACGCCATCTTTTCGATTTTATCCGCCATGTCATAGGTCAGGTGAAAGGTGACGCGCTTTGTGTTTGGTTTGGGTTTAATTGCCATAAATGCCTCCTTGTTTTTGGTATGATTTCGGTAGGACGTAATTCTGAAAATAACCTTGCTAAAAGCCTTGCTTTTAGGCAGTTTTCGGGGGTCCGGTATGACCCTTATTCCTGCAATAACTTTGTTATGCTGTTTTTTCCGCCTCCGGCGGAGTGATTACCCGGTGGAAAAGAAAGTTTGCTATCGCGGTATCAGCACCATTTCACGGATAACGAGTTCCTCCGCGATGTCCCTGTGCCTGTTCAGATGACGCGCCCGTGCCAGTATGTCATCGGTTCGGGGCAGAGGGTCTTTTTCGAGCATCTTTCGGGTGATTGTTTCGATTTTTTCTGATGCTTCCTCATCTACCCGGTACATCATGTCGGTGAGTTCGCCGGTCATTTTCAGCAATGAAAACCTTTGAGGGTCGGTATCGTGCAAGTGCCGCATCGCCATTCTACCGTACTTGCCGAGGGGATAATCTCTGCCGTCCTCCGTTGTTTCGCCCTCCCGCAGACTGCTTATCAGGGCTTGCAGTTCTTTGTTTTCCAATAATTCTCTGCTCATTTTGATTCCGTCCTTTCGTTATTTTTCTTTTTAATTTTTACCGTTGGCATTGGTTTCGCCAATACAGATTTGTCGCCGAGCAGTTTTTCGGCTGCCATTTTACCCGTGTCTGTCAGTATGATTGTCTTTGCGCCGTTCGACGTTAAATAAATGATAAAACCTTTTTCCTTGAGATTTTTCAACGTCCTCATGGTGGAGTTGTAAATTTTATCGCTCTCGGAAGTGTGTTTGAAGTAAAGCGCATCTGTGTATATTGCTAAACGCCTGCTTAATTCCAGTCGGTAGTAATTACGGTAGATGTCGTTTTGCGTGAACTCGTAAGCAGTACAGGCGAGGGGCACACCTTCATATCCCCTTGTCTTGCAGTTGTAAATGTTAGGGTGTGAAGGGTGAGGGGTTACATTGTCGCGGCACTTTTCTTGGTTAAAGTAATCGCATCGTGCAAGTTCGCAGTCGGCTCTCTCCCGTAAAACTGTCACACTATAGCAGTTGACTATAATCCATTTTTGCAAATTGCTTAGTCTTTTTTCTGACATGGCATCGTCCTCCTTTTCCTTGATAATACAGCCTTTATCTCCTTAAAGTAGAGTATTATGTCTAATTGTACATCACCTCACTTTTAGATACAGTTCTCCCTTGTTTAGTGTCGGGATTCTTTCTGACCGCCTCCCGATTTGCCCGAGCGGACGCGCCATTACCGTGACGCGCGACGGATAATAGATAATGTCGTTATATCGTATTCATATTATCTATTATCATTATACATTTCACTTGACAAAAAGTCAAGCTGGATGTATAATTTATTTTAGAGTGATGTGCATTATCTAAAATTGAGCGTAACCTCATTATCCAAAGGAGGGGATACTTTTGTCACAGGAAATCAGTTTTGAAAACTTGCAATATACAAACCGTGACCGCTGCCATAAGATACGAATGGGTGATAACGACATTTCTTTTTCATATCTTTCCAACCATGTTGCCGCCAACATGGACGACCGTATAATCGCAATCGAAGTAGACGATTATTTTAGAAAGATGTGCGAAAAAATCGACGGTAATGTGAAACCGGACGATTGGACGCACCATTACTTCCCACATACCGGCGAATATTTATTGAATCCTATCGGGGAGCAGCTCATCGTATTCTGCGAAACAGATTTCATGAGCCTTATGAAAAATTCGCCTGTGACGTTGGAACAAATCGGGAATAAACAATCCCCGCCTGTTGTAAGGAAGCCTACAACAGACGAGGAATTGGAAGTTATTCATTATAAAAATTATGAGTACCTTGCATCCATTGCGGAGGAGGTGATTCGTTCCAACCTCTATGTTAATCTGTTTCCTCCATTAGTTAAGACTTTGTCAAATACAATGTGCAAAACATATTTCGATTACATTATTGCTTTGCGGCATGAATATATAATGATGTTAGATTTTTGCTTTAACATGGATTTCTATGAAGAAGAATTAGACGGCATTACATCCGCTTCGCGTTTTCATTTATATTGTGAAATTAACGATATGATTCCGGCGCGTTCGCTGAATATGTCGTTTCGGTTTGAGCGGTCGGGATTCGGCAATATTAAAGCAACTATCAAGGATAAGAAGTTGAATGAAGTGTTGAAACGGAGTCCGTTGGAAGCATTGGACAGCATTCAAGGCAGGGAAGCGAATGCGTTTGAACGTAAATATGGTATTTCCCCTGCGACTGTGGACCTTGCCCGTGTTCTTCCCGTTCCTATTGTGTCATCGTACAAATGCGGGTCGCTTGAGGATATTTTATTCCTTGAGTTTGAGAAGATGCTTGAACTGGATTTGCGGATAAAAAAATGCAAACATTGCGAACGGTATTTCATCCTTAAAGGTAACTACCAAACCGAATACTGCGACCGCGTTCCGGAGGGTGAAACGCAGAACTGCCAGAGTATCAGCGCGGCGGCAAAATATGCGAAGAAAGTCAAGGATAATCCTGCGCTTGCTATTTTCAACCGGGCGTACAAGCGTAATCACGCGCGGTTGAAAGTGGGATCGGTCAAGTCGGATGCGTTCAAGAAATGGCAATCCGAAGCATTGATTATGCGGGACAAATGTATGGATGGGAAAATCACCTTGCAAGAATTTGAGGCTTGGATTGATGCGGATAAGGGGAGGTAGGTTATTGGCGGGTGTTATAGCTAATGGTTGTTTTTTCGGTGCTTTTAAGGGGTTGCTGCAAGGTGAAAATTCAAGAGATTGCAGCTAATCAATAGGTTCGAGCCGATACTTTTCTAAAATAGGGGGCATCTTCTCGGTATCAACCTGAATAAAAAGAAAGTAGTCAACAGGAGAATCCATTGTCCTAAATGCGACCTCAAAATGCTCTCTTTCCTCTCCAATGGGACCACCCCACGTTCCGCGGTTAATAACGACGACATGGGTGTCTTCTTTTAGATAACTAAGGATTTCATCGAAAGAACACTTGTAATGTTGCCTTGACATAGAAACAGAGCAGTCGAGTGTGTCAGCCCACCACTCATATGAAATTTTCATGCAATCTTTGAGCATGGATAATTTTTCATCCATGCTTAGATTCTTCGTATTGTAGGATATAAACTCACCAAAACGCATAAGCAATCACTCGTCCTCATCAACATCGTCTGTTTCCACATCCGCAAGCTCTTTTAATTCACGAAGTTTATTTTCTAATAATGTTTTATCAGGTAAGTGCAGCTGATAATCAGCAATAAGGGCGGGTGACATACTGCGACTCAAAGAGTATTCCACTACTGCATCGTCTTTTCCGGCACAGAGGATAAGTCCAACGCTCGGATTTTCATTGGATTTGCGAACATCACGGTCAAGGGCTTCGAGGTAAAACTCAAGCTGTCCGAGATATTCCGGCTTGAATTTTCTTACTTTCAACTCTATGGCGACAAGGCAAGCCAATTCACGGTTGAACAGCAATAAATCAATGCGAAAGTCCGTATTTCCGACTTGTATGCGATATTCCTAGCCCACCAAAGAGAAATCTTTGCCAAACTCTAAAATGAAATCACGTAAATTCGAAATGATTGCTTTGCGTAATTCAGCTTCCTTGTGGCTTGCAGGTATATCGAGGAACTCTAAAACATAATTGTTGCGAAGCGCAACCAATCCGGGACTCTTTGCGATAAACAGCTTGTTCTTTTCATCTGAAATCATCGTGCGTTCAAAAAGCCGACTGTCCATCTGTCGTTCCAGTTCGCGAGCAGTATAATTGTTTTTCTGTGCCAGTAAAAGATAAAATTCACGGGCTTCATCGTTTTTTGCGCCCATCATAATATGCACATTATTTGACCACGAAATTTCTCTCGACAGTGTTGAGAGTTTTGCGTTATCGCAGTATGTTTCGTAAAATTGTTTCATTCGCCAAATGTTTTGCGGTGAAAATCCGCGTATGCCAAGAAATTGCGATTGGATATATTGCGAGAAATCCTTTACCACAGATTTGCCCCAACCGTCTCTTTTTATTTTGTCGCTGACGTAATTGCCTATTTCCCAATACATGGATATTAGCTCGCGATTAACGGCGCGAAAGGCGTTTTCGCGAGCGCGTTCGATGATTGAAATGATTTCGCCGTACTCGGCGTGGTTTTGGGGTATTAGTTCGTTGCTCATGGATTTAGACCGCCTTTCATTTTTAAGAATATATATTCGCAAAAACTTCACTCAATATCAATGATTCGGACGTTGAATTTGGTAGAATTGAAACACTTTATATACCGCAGGATCATCAACAACTATGCTTTCATTTGCAAATTGATTTTTATGGATTATTGGAACGGCAACCGCCAGCTGTTCACCTGTAAGCGCATTGAATGCGTTACGCCATTGATCAGTAATGTTATCACAAGCATCGACATAATCCTCGACTTTACCATATCGTTCACGCTTTGATTGGTCATGTTCAAATCTGCGAATGATAAGTGCCTCTGGCATCATCATAATTTCATGAAACTCCTCTTCGTAAGAACCAACCGCAGCTTCAAAAAATTGTTTGCCACGCCCGATTTTTCCGTGAGTAGAGGTTAAAACAGCTTGAACCGCACGAATATATTTCTTGCTCCATTTTTTTCCGATAAAATCTCGATTGCGAAACCATTTTGGATTATCAATCGGGTGGTATTTCATTGGAAAAGAATAGATTGTAACTTTTAATTCTTCACACAAGTCCACTGTCAATTTCATACGGCGATATAGGTCAACTGGTTCCTCGTCAAAATTATAAAGAATATAATTGGAAAGGTCTTTTAATCCAGCGGCAGCGGCGGCACGGATAGCTCGTTCATAAGTGCGATGGGTTTTCCAGTTATCAAAAGCAATTCGCAGAGGACGGATATTTATTTTCGACAACGTCTTCATTTTTTCTTGTGTTATTAATCGTCCGTCCACACCTTGATTGAAATCTACAATTCTTTGCCGAGTAAGTGGGCGATAAGCATATTTTTTATATAATGGTTCTATAAAATCATGCAACCCAATTATCGCTTCTCTGGTAGCCGTGTGAAGCTGGTCACATTCAGCATCCATAACACGTTTGTAAAGCGTATCGCGAACTTCCGTATCTTTACAAATGTTAGTATTGCTACACTTCGTCACCAACATATCATAAAGTGAAACCATTATTCGAATATATGCGCGGTCATTTATACCTTTCGTCAGATTTCGATAAGCTATTTCATATGGATTAGGTGGAATATAGGTCGCCCCTTTTCCAAAGCCGCACGCAATAATTTCGTCAATAATTTTTTCATAACATCCAGAGGCAAGGACATTATTATCAAGCAACATGAGATTTCTTTGTTCGCCAAAACGTTCTTGAGCGACTTGCAGTTGCTGATGAAGCGGAATATAGTCTTGATATTTAGGTTCTAATTGTGGCACTGAACAGAATTTGCATTTGTTTGGGCATCCGCGAGTCATATATGCAAAATAAGAATCTGCGGTCGGATATTTGTAGTCGATTTCATCAAGTATAGAATAATCTAATGGTAGCTCGTCAATTACCGCTGTGCTGTCCGCATCAAGCATTCCGGGAACATCAAGAATACCAATTATGGGAACAATATCCGTTTCCTTTTTAATCTCCTTAGGAATAATTGACGATGCGACACCGCCCACATAAACTTTACTTTGGAAAGAAACGCTTCGGGGTATCTACCGGACTTGTCGCATTTATTCGGGAGAGATATTAAAAGTTTATGCACCACAGGCGAAACAGCCTGCATCCGCCCATCAATTCTGCGGCAACAAGCCACACCTACTTGTCCCGCCACAGCAGGGAATACTCTTGATTCATATGAAATATCATCTACATGATAAACATGACGCGAACCATCAAGGAAGTATTGCAAGCACGGATTAGGAGCAACGCGAGCAAGCTGTTCAGCGTAATCTCTCAAATTTTTAGGAGCGTTTATCGGATTGGTCTCGCCGTCACGCGCCCAAGATTCTATATCATCGGGATTATCGTCATAATTAGGGCTGGGAGTGCGGACAGAATCAAAACTGTATTTATAACTCTGAAAACTTCTGCCGTCAGTAATATCAGCAACATCTTTCATTATTCGGTTCATTTTCACACTTCCTGTCTTGTTATCGGAATTTTTCTAATTCAACTAATATGTTATCGGAAATACCATTAGTGGCACTATATGTTTTAAGCTTATCCATCGCTAACCGACTCGGCTTAGCTTTGTTGTTTTCCCAGCGATTTAACGTTGCATAACTAACATTTAAGTCTCGGGCAAGTGTCTCTTGAGATATATTCAATTCTTTTCGGACAGTTTTAAGAATCATATCAATCGTCATACAGCACCACCTCCATGGACTGCATTATAACATATGATACAACGAAATACAAGTGCTTGTGAGAATATTTTTTAGAGTTTTTTAGAGTTGATGTGGATCGTGGGTTGACGATTTTTATATTGCTATGATTTCACATAAATCCACCCGACTGGTGGCTTTTGGCGACAGTCGGGTGAGTAGGTATTAGCTATACATCGTCTCTCTCATTCGTGTTTTTGAATATAATGGATGCTCCGTGTTCCTAATCGGTTGACTGCCGGAGTAACAATATTTTTTGGTGTACATCGTTATTACACCTAACCCAAGGAGTTGCGAAGGGTTGACGGCGATTGTGACGGCGAATTAAGATTGATGATTTTGGGCTGTTTGTGAGATAATTGTTGCGAGGAGCCGATCCTTTCGAGTTAGTTGCGCATAGTCATATGGCTCCTCTTTTTGTTGCAAAAAGTGTCTTCCCCTGATATAATGACACATAAGCTAAAGAAGTGAGGTTGCCTATATGCCAAAAAAAGAGACCGTCAATGTGCAGGGGACAGAAATAACCCTGCTCACGCACAAGCAGGATGACTACATATCGCTGACCGATATGGCAAGACACCGCGACAAAGAAAACCCGACCCAAATTATCAGTCTTTGGCTCCGAACCTTTTCTACAATTTCATATATTGGTCTTTGGGAGACAATTAATAATCCTGATTTTAAACCCCACATTTTTGAGGGGTTTAAAATTCAATCGGCAGAGCCATCATTTTGGATGTCGCCACAAAAATGGATAAAAGAAACAAATGCCATTGGTATGATCTCAAAATCTGGACGATATGGCGGGGGAACTTTCGCACACTCCGACCTGGGCTTTAAATTTGCATCTTGGCTGTCGCCAGAATTTGAACTTTACCTCGTAACTGAATTTAAGCGCCTCAAATCAGAAGAACAAAAACGTCTCTCCCTCGAATGGAATCTTCAACGCACTCTTTCCAAAATCAATTACCGCATCCACACCGATGCCATCAAGGAAGAAATCATCCCGAAAGAAATCACAGGAGCGCAGGCGGCAACAGTCTACGCCTCAGAAGCTGACCTCTTGAATGTGGCACTGTTCGGGATGACTGCAGCAGAATGGCGTACGGTCAACCCGGATAAAGAGGGGAATATGCGGGATCATGCCACGCTGGAACAGCTTGTCGTGCTGTCCAATCTGGAGAGCATCAATGCTCTGCTGATCCGCCAAGGGTTGCCGCAAAGCGAACGACTGATACAGTTGAACGGTACTGCCATCACGCAGTTGAAGTCTCTTGTTGGAGGCACGCTGACCAAGCGGTTGAAGTAAGCACAAACTGAATTTTATAAAATAGGTTGAATTTCTCCTATTTACGTGATATGATAGGGGTATTAAAGTTAAGGAGGGCTTCCCTATGCAGGTAAATGCTGATAATTTAATCTCAATAACAGACGCAAACCAGAACTTTTCCCGTGTGGCAAAGATAGTGGATACAAAGGGTGCGGCGGTAATATTGAAGAACAATATGCCCCGATACGTCCTTTTGGAGTACGGTCAATTTGAGAAAGAGGAGTTTGCCGACACAGCAACTGTCCAGGAAATTGGCGAAAGGCTGATAAAGAAACATCTGCCGGCATTCGAGGCTCTTGCAAAATGAAGAAATTAAGCAAAGAACAGATACTACTCCTCCATCAAATCTTAATAAAACACACCGGCGGTGCGGACGGTATCCGTGATGAGGGCTTGCTTGAATCGGCAATCAATACGCCATTCGCCTCATTCGATGGCGTCACGCTTTGTGACAGTGTGCAGGCTAAGGCGGCAAAACTGTGTTTCGGACTTATAAAGAACCATCCGTTTGTTGATGGTAACAAACGAATTGGGGTTCTTGCCATGTTGTCGTTTTTAGAAAGCAACGGCATTCGGCTTGAGTGTAGTGACGAGGAATTGGTAACTCTTGGGCTAGGGCTTGCCGATGGGTCGGTAAGCGAAAAAGAGGCACTTGATTTTATTGCTGAACACAGCGATTAAATTATCTTCCCTCTCACCCCAGCCCCACTTTATCCATATACTTCCTCTTCAACTCAAAGCTCGGATGCACATACAGCCCCAGCGTAGTCTGCACATTGCTGTGACCCAAAATCTCGCTTAAACTCTTTACATCAAAGCCCATCTCAACGGCACGAGTGGCGAAAGTGTGCCGTGTTGCGTGATAATTTGCATCAGCAATACCCACACTTTTTATGTACGTCTTAAACCGTTTTTGCAGTGTTCTCGGCTCGATAAATCTCTCCGGGCTGCCGGAAAGAAAATAAGCCGCCGGGTCATCAGGCTTCATCCTTCGCAGCAGAGGCATCAACGCCTTCGGGATGGGGATTTCCCGCACAGATGCGGCACTTTTCGGCTCGGTGATGACGATTTTGGTTTTTGTGCCGCCATCGCCGGAGAGGTTTTGAATCCTCTGCATAGTGTGTTTTACCCGCAAAATACGGTCTTTTAAGTCGATATTCTCCCATTTTAAGGCACATAGCTCACCGATTCTAAGACCAGTACAGAGACTCAACAACACACCGAGCTTAGAAAAGTTGCTGTTTTCTAATAAAAAGCCAGTTAATTCCCGATATTCTCGCTGATTTAAGACACGCATAGGCGTGTTTTTTTCTTTTGGCATGGTGATTTGGCTGAAATCGCAAACTATGGAAAAACCAACCCTTTCAGCGTATTTGAAGATACTTTTGAGCAAAATCAGTATGTCAACTGCGGTTTTTGGCGATAAATTGCCTGTCAAAAGACTCAAAACGTACTTTTCCGCCTGAAAAGTTGTAATGTCCCGAATAGACCAACCCTGCCAGTATGGGATGATATGCAGCCTCAAAAGTGAAGAATACCGCACAAAAGTGGATTCTTTCACGCTGTTTTTGATGGTTTCCAACCAGTTTTCCGCTATGGTTTTCAACAAACCGTCACGCAAAACCTGCTTTTTTTGCGCCGTCAGAGCCGCTACGAGGGCTTGTGTGCGTTTTTCCCTGACTTCACCATAAGTTTTGCCGTAAATTGAGCGGTATTTCCCTGAAATAAGAATTCGAGCCTCCCAACGCCCATCCTTGCGTTTGTAGATATTTTCGCCGGTTCTAGCCATCAAAATCGCCCTTTCTTGTTCGTGATTGTTTTTGACGGCTTATCAGACGGCGAATAGGCTTTTTATAACATTTGCAGGGCTTGAAAACCCGCATGATTACAGTCTTTTCAAAAGGTTGCCACCTCTCAGAATTTTATTTTTCCGCCCTTGACAATACCCGCCTCAACAGGTATAATTATACCCAGTCAGGCAGATTGACCGCTGTAAACTTTTTGTTCGTAAAGTAGCTAACTTTGCGGCTAAAAGCAGCTGTTTTGATTATATATTATTCGAGTTTTTATGACTCTGAAATGGTGAAAAGAGAAGCCCACCTCCCGGAAAGCTAACTTCTCATGGGGATTATTTCATATGCGGTCTCAAACATCAATACGAAAAAATAAAAACTATTGCATTCCAAGGGCATATGATGTATAATTGCGGTACAATATAATCCTGAAAGGAGTGTTATGGGCGTGGCAACAGTAAATTATTCACTGCGCGTGGAGGAAAAGGACAAACAAAGGGCGGAGCAAGTCTTTAAGGGGCTTGGGATGACGTTTTCCACAGGAATCAATATTTATCTGAAAGCGGTCGGGCAGCGGCGGAGGATTCCGTTTGACTTGGCTCTGGATGGACAAACATCTCCTATCGCCGCATCCTCAAGGGACGAGAAGGAAAAATCCTTTAAGGCTTTAGATGGGATTTTGGCGGGTCACGAAATTGACCTTGCCAAAGAACGAGAAGAAAGGATTTCCCCATGAAAGTATTGATTGACACGAATGTTATTTTAGACTTTTTCTTAGCCCGCCAACCTCAAAATGAAGCGGCAAAGAAACTATTTGAGCTGGCTTATTTGGCAAAGATAACCCTCTTCACCACAGCCAGCAGCATTACAGATATTTACTACATTACAGCCAAAAGACTCGGCGATCGCACCGCCAGAGACGTATTGCGCAACCTATTCAATCTCCTCACCATTATCACGGTTGACCGGGAAGATTGCTTTACGGCTTTGAATCTGCCCATACCGGACTATGAAGATGCCCTGGTTACTGCTTGTGCAAAAAAGTCGGATATGGATTGCATTGTCACCCAAGACACAGATTTTCTGAATCTTGAAAATCCGCTGCCACAGGTCGTTGATCCGTCTGCCTTTCTCGGACTGTTGCACGAGGGCGATGATTCGTAGAACCCAGTCGGTGTAAAGAAGCTTCCCACCAAAAAGAGGAGCCATAATTTTATTGAATGCGGCAGGTGTGTTTGTGGGAACATTCAACAAGGAGGGACTCCTCAGCATTCAGTATAGCAGAAAAATCTAACAGAATACGGCTTCATCTGCACTAAAAAATGTAAAACACACAACACCGTCTTAGCCTGTCTATGGTTAAGGCGGTGTTGTTTTGCATCCCTATGTGGACCCGTCAGCCGGGCTGTTTCATCGCCTCAAAACGCCGCCGGGCAGTTTATTCACCTTAGGGAATCTATGTGCTAAAACACCTCCTGCCAAATGCTTGAACGCAAATTTTGGAAGGAGGTTTTTTATGTGTTTAACAGCAAATTTGGTTTGGAGGTCGAGTTTACAGGCATCACTCGTGAACAGGCTGCGAATGCCGCAGTGCAAGTCCTGGGCGGCTCTATCCGGCGTGAAAGAGGGGGTTATGACCCCTGGTTGGTCAATGCCCCGGACGGACGGAAGTGGCGGTTTGTCTTCGACAGCAGCATCATACCGCAAAAGAAGGTTGGCAGAAGAATTGTGGATGCTTCGCGCAATTATAGGGTAGAACTGGTCAGCCCCATCCTCACTTACCGGGAAGACATCGGCACCGTACAGTCGCTCATCCGCAAGCTGCGCAGCGCCGGAGGATTTACAAACGAGAGCTGCGGGATTCACGTCCACCTGGACG
>Ga0099364_10010293_pt1 | contig 12868 bp, 12 predicted proteins | sample TergutTh196P3_FD_73070 | JGI IMG/M metagenome (GOLD analysis project Ga0099364, IMG submission 73070) | Microcerotermes parvus P3 segment gut microbial communities from Pointe-Noire, Republic of the Congo - Th196 P3 | ecosystem: Host-associated > Arthropoda: Insects > Digestive system > Gut ...
AAGCAGGAAAAGGATTCGCTCGAGTGCAAAACCAATATGTCCGACGAAGAAGGTATGCGCCTCTCGGAGATATACGGAGAATTTGGTGAATTTGGAGGTTACGAAGCGGAGAGCGACGCAGGTACAATGCTTGAGGGACTCGGAATCGCAAGTGGATTGCACCAATCTCTTATGAAAGATCTCGAAGGCGGAGAGAAAATAAGAGTTCTACTCGCGCAGGCACTCTTCGGCAACCCTGATATCCTACTTCTTGACGAACCCACGAACCATCTCGACATCGAATCCATAAAATGGCTGGAGAACTTCCTCGCGGACTTCGAAAATACCGTCATCGTTGTCTCGCACGACAGATATTTCCTCAACCAAGTATGCACTCACATCGCGGATATAGACTATGGGCAGATAAAAATATATGTCGGCAACTACGATTTCTGGTATGAGGCGAGCCAAATGTCCGCTGCGCAGCGAATGCAGGAAGGGAAGCAGCGCGAGCAGAAGATTGCTCAGTTGCAGGAGTTCATACGCCGGTTCTCAAGCAACGTTGCGAAGGCGAAACAGGCTACGAGTCGCAAAAAACTTATCGAAAAGTTGACGATAGACGAACTGCCCGCCTCCACAAGGAAGTTTCCTTACGTGGAATTTAAGCCGGAGCGGGAATGCGGTAAAATGATTCTCTCAATTAAGGATCTGACGGTCAAAGTTGACGACGATACCGTCTTGAAAGACTTTAATCTGAACGTCAATAACGGCGACAAGATCGCTTTTATAGGCTATAACAACAACATAAAGACCGCCCTCTTCGAGGTTATATCCGGGAACGCAAAACCAATAAACGGCAACTACGAATGGGGCGTTACGGTGAAGAACAGTTATATGCCCCGCGACAATAGTTTGTTTTTTAAGAGCAACGACAATTTGATTTTGTGGCTTTCGAACTTCCTGAACACGCAAGATGACACTTTTGTTCGCAGTTGTTTGGGTCGGATGTTGTTTTCGGGTGAGGACGCGCTCAAATCCTCTAATGTGCTGTCGGGAGGAGAGAAACAGCGTTGCATGATTTCACGTTCGATGCTCTCCGGCGCCAACGCCCTGATCCTCGACGAGCCTACGAATCACTTAGATTTGGAGGCCATCACCGCTTTGAACAAAGGGCTGATAAAGTTTGGGGAGGTCGTTCTGTTTTCGTCACACGATCACGAACTCTTGAACACTGTCGCAAACCGGATTGTAGAATTTACGCCGCGCGGAGTAATCGACCGACCGGTCGGATTCGTCGAGTACCTCGAAGACAAGACTATCGCCGCCAAAAGGAACGAGATGTACCAAGGTTTCAAGAAGCCGGCGTTATGAATTATGAAAAAAGTAGTAAATAAAATCAACACGGAGGATTACTTTGTGAAAAAAACTTTGTATGAAATAGATATTCATGTTTGTTTTGTGAAAAAAACAGTAAATAAAAACGGCACGGAAGTTTGTTTTTTGATTTCATACAAAATTAAAAACAAAATGCAAACTTGTTTGTTGATTTCATACAAAATTAAAAATGAAATGCAAACTTATTTGTTGGTTTCAGATGTTCACAATGGAGTAAAATAGAAAAATAGGAGATTTGATAATATGATTGATATGCAGGCCAAAGAACTAAACACGGTAATTGCGAAAAACAACGGCAGGATTACGGAGATTTTGTCGCAAAGGGGGAAGGACGCTTACTTTCCGCAGCACGGGATACTTGCGCAGTCGGCGCAAGCAGGCAGTTGCAAGATAAATGCGACGATCGGAATCGCGCTCGATGAGGACAAATCCACCGCGTGCTTGCCGACGCTGGCAACATTTACGCTGGAAGAAGACACGGCGTTCCAATATGCGCCCTCCGCAGGTATAAAAGAGTTGCGGGAGATATGGCAAAATATGATTTTTGAGAAGAATCCGTCGTTGAAAGGCGTCGAAATCTCGCTTCCGGTGGCCACCTCGGCCATAACTCATGCGATTTACATCGCCGGACTTATACTTTTGGATTCCGGCGACAAAATTATCCTCTCCGATTACTTTTGGGAGAACTACGAATTAATATTTTGCCGAGGCGCAGGTGCCGTCGCCCGCACTTACAAGACGTTTACGGACGACGGACTGTATAATCTCGCCGCTTTGCGCAGCGCACTCTCAGACGGAGGGGTCGGCAAAAAGATTTTGTTGTTAAATTTCCCCAACAATCCCACCGGCTACACTCCGACATTGCAAGAGGCGCGCGAAATACGTAACATCATCGTCGAGGAGGCGTCTCGGGGGAGCGTCGTAGCAGTAATAATCGACGATGCGTATTTCGGGTTGGTCTTCGAAGAGGGAATCTACGAGGAATCGATGTTTTCGCTTTTGGCCGACGCCCATAAAAACATTTTGGCGGTAAAAGCGGACGGCGCCACAAAGGAAGATTACGCCTGGGGATTGAGGACGGGCTTCCTCACCTTCGGAATAAAGGACGGAAACGCCCAATTGTACCGCGCCCTCGAAGACAAAGTGGCCGGATTGGTGCGTGAGCAGATCTCCTCAGCCTCAAAAATGAGTCAATCGCTTTTAGTGCGCGCCTACAAACATCCCGATTACTTAACGGAGAAGGCACAAAAGTACGGTTTACTCAAGAAACGCTACCAAAAGGTGATGGAAATTCTCCGCAAAAACAAGAAATACGCCGAATATTTTTCTGCTCTTCCCTTCAATTCGGGCTATTTTATGTGCATAAAGCCAAAAAAGGACATCGACGCCGAAGAATTGCGGATAATGCTTGCAGAAAACTACTCCGTGGGCACAATTCAACTTCAGGGATTGCTAAGAATAGCCTTCTCATCGACGTCCTTAGACGAATTGGAGGAAGTGTTCGACGGCATTTATAAGTCCTGTGTTCAACTTTCGGCCGAGAGGGGGTAAGATATGTCATTCAACGGAATAATATTTGATCTTGACGGGACATTATATGCAATGACGAAGAAAGCGCGACTTACGACCTTCGTCAATTGTATTCCGCATCAAAAGTACTTCTTTAAGTACTTGAAAGTAAGGCATTCCTTGCAGGGATTTGATTTTACGACGGAGGTAAAACTTAAATCCGAGATAAAAAAATTACTGTCGAAAGCCGGCATTCCCGACAATTTTGAGGAGGAGGTCTTTTATCCGGCCTTCACAAAGATGTTGCGGGCGAATAGGAACCGTTCGCAGTTGATAGATTTTATAAAACACTGCAAAAATTTGGGTGTGAAGACGGCCGTTTTGTCCGATTACGGCATAATTGATGAGCGGATAGAGGCACTTGGGTATAACAAGGAGATGTTTGATTATCGGTATTCGTCCGAAGACTTCGGCGCCTTCAAGCCGTGTTCTCGGATATTCGGCAAGGTGGTCGAATCGATGGGACTTTCGGCTTCGACGGTGCTCATGGTAGGCGACCGCGACGATACGGACGGTAAGGGTGCGGTTTCAGTTGGGATGCCGTTCTTTAAGTTGTGCGGTAACAGCAACAGAGGCTTCAAAGAGAAGTTAAAGGTCCTGTATGCGTTCATGCAAACCACGGTTGCGGTTCCGGTGTTGCGTCTGCCGCACAACCCGGACTTGTTGCTTCCGCAGAGGATGACATTGTTTTCGTCCGGAGCCGATATCCGTGCGGCAAACAAGGATGCGATAATCCTCGAACCTAATCAGCGTCAGTTGATACCTAGCGGTCTTATCTTCGAAACACCTGTAGGATACGAAATACAGATTCGTCCCAGAAGCGGACTTGCCCTCAAGCACGGCATAACGGTTCTTAACTCCCCCGGCACCATAGACAGCGACTACCGCGGGGAAGTTTTCGTATTACTTGTGAATTTAAGTAGCGAGCCGTTCATAATAACACGCGGCGAAAGAATCGCGCAGGCGGTAATTTCGAAGACGGCGGCTGTAAACTTTAAGGAAAAGTCCTCCGTATCCAAAACCGTCCGCGGCGACGGAGGTTTCGGACATACGGGAAGATAATCTTAAGGCCTTTTATACCTTCTTTTTCTTGTGACGGTTTCTACGTCTGCGTTTTTTGCGCTTGTGAAGTGCAATTTTCGCTTTTCTGTGTTTCTTTACGCTTGCCATAAAAGTTCCTTTCATGTATTTTTTTTCTTTATACGGCTGTAAAATACATTATATTTACGAAGAATAGCAAGGTTATTTTATGTTTTTATAAAAAATAAATAAAAAAAACATATTTGATATAGGAAAAATTAATATGATATTCAAAACAATAATGGTAGTTTCCGACCACGGGGGCTACGGACTTAAAGGGCAGATAATAGATTTCCTAAAAAGCAAGGAAATCAACGTAATTGACGGCGGCTGCGACAGCGAAGAGAGCGTCGACTATCCTATTTACGGTTTCAAAGCGGCAAAGGCTGTGGTTAACGGTGAATGTGACGGGGCCGTAACCATCTGCGGCACGGGAATCGGCATATCAATCGCCGCCAACCGCATAAAAGGGGTGCGCGCATCTCTTTGCCACAACGCCGAATACGCCAAAATGACCCGATTGCACAACGATAGCAACATTCTTGCCCTCGGTGCCAGGTTTACGGATGTCGAAACTGCCAAAGAAATCGTCTCCGTCTGGCTTTCTACCGAATATGAAGGCGGCCGACACGGTAAGCGCGTAAAAATGTTGGACGACTAGACGGTCACACGCTACCTCGGATTAACAATCGGACAACTCTTCATGCAATTCCAGCAGAACTCGCAGGTTTTTCTGTTAATGCCTACGATAAATTCGTCTTCCGGTGTTTGAGTTGCCAAAACGCTTCCGGTCGGACAGGCCGATATGCAATCGTGATATTTACATTTTACGCAAAAGTTTTTGTCACCGCGAAGCAAGGCCCTCGACAACGCCAAATAAAGGTATTTCTGCGCCCTGACATATTCCTTAAGGCCAAGCGATTGGTTGATGAGGTTCATTAGATTGTCTATTTGCACGGCTCCGTATATCTCTTCGATTCTGCTTTCAAGTTCCTCGTTAAACGATGCTTTGGTCAAAACGTTGCTTGTTACGGAAATGCTCTGCGTGGCACTCAGTTCGCTCTGGAAAAGACCGGCTTTTCTTTGCATAAATATCATTCTGAACGCAGTGCGAATATATTCCTTCTTTGTTAGTGGCAGAGCCGCAACACAGTCTTTGTTCACCATGGGGAACAAGAAGCCGCCGAAGGGTAAAAAGCCGCCGATGTGATAATGAAAACCGCCGTGTTCCGCGTCCGTTACACCGTATCCGATATTCGTTACCAAATTGCAATCGGGAACTATAATCAGCGCGTCGTTTAACATCACCGTAAACTCCAGTTGAATGTCCCAGGTCTTATTTTTGCCGTCTTTGATAATCTGCACCTGATCAACAAGATACTTCATCCGCGCATTCCAAAGATACTCGTCGTAATCAAGGGTATCTTCGTCTACCTCGTCGTATTTCTTTTTGTATTCTTCAAGGCGAGACAGCGTCCTGTCGTGTTTATTCCAGGCTCTTCTCCACGATGCCCAGCCCCAAAGGCCGGTGGCGCCTTCGGTAAGGCCGGAATTTCTCCTGAAGGAATAGGTGTTAGACAATATTTTTTTCGGAAACTCGTTGGTGCCGGTTATCAAAAAGACCTTTTCTTCGTCTTTGTATTTCATAAGCAATTCGCTGCAAAATCTAAAGAAACTCAAGTCCGGCAGCGTGTCGTCCTCGAGAATAATTCCCATTTCCTCGTTCTCGAAAAACCAATCATACGCCGCCTCAAGCCCAAAACGCGGCCCCTCATTCTTTTCGTTAAACTTCGTAAAGACCTCGCAATCCCAATCTATGCCGTCCAAGACAAACTGCCTTAATTGCTCCACCTTCTCCTTTTCGCCTTCCTTGTCCTCTCTCCAGCCGTCTGAAAAGACGTAGAGTTTTGTCGGCTGCGCACGCTTTATTACATTAAAAACCTTAGTCGCCGTCTCAATCTTGCAAAAAGGACAAAACAGCACCGGCATTTTTTCATAGTTTCCGTCGTCTGCATAATTCTTCAAAAGAAGAATAAACTTATTGCAAGCATATTCCACCTCCTCGTCGCAAAGTTCGGAGACTGCCTTGATAATCTCGTTTATCACATCGGCACTAATCTTTTTTTGGGGCAGGTCTTCGCCCTCAAATAGGGCCTTCACCTTTTTCACAAACGGCATAAATTTTGGGAAAAACTTTCTTTTGTCATCTTCCGTTTTCATCGATGCCACACAAGTTTCCACAATCTTAAAAACAAATTGTGCCGTTTGCCTCGACAATTCCGGCACCGTATTTGCCATCACCTTTTCTAAGGCAATCGCCCAACTAATCAATTTGGCTCTTCTCATTTTCCACTCCTTTTTTTTATATTTGAACAACAAATCCAATTTTCATAACCCAAAAACCTCTTTTTCATCAAAAAAACAAAAATTTTTTTCTTGCCTGACATCCCATTCATCAAAAAAACAAAAATTTTTTCCTTGCCTGACATCCCATTCATCAAAAAAACAAAAATTTTTTTCTTGCCTGACATCCCATTCATCAAAAAAACAAAAATTTTTTCCTTGCCTGACGTCCCATTCATCAAAAAAATTCAAATTTTTTTCTTGCCTGACATCTCATTCATCAAAAAAATTCAAATTTTTTTCTTGCCTGACATCCCGTTCATCAAAAAAATTCAAATTTTTTTCGCCCTGATCAAGCCGCGGCGAACAAAAGGCTCTTTCAGATTCTCATCGTAAATAAAAAGCATGTATCCCTTTGAATACCCCGTATCAAAGCCGGCCTGCTCGAGAAAATCCTTGAGATAAACCTCGTCGCCGTCTCTGTGGTAGGCGCAGAGAAGCAATTTCAGGCCGTCGCTTCTCTTCAGCAATTCTTTTGCACCCGAAAGCATCGCACGCTCCGCACCTTCAATATCGGCTTTAATAAGATTAATATTTTGATCGGCAAAAAGCGCGTCCAGAGTAACGCAAGCGTTTTCATTCACGTCCGAGACGTACTTGTTTATAATGACCACCTTTTCTTTCCAAGGCTCAAAAGTCTTTTGCAGGGTAGAAATCCATTTAGGCTCGCACTCAAACAGATAAACTTTCGACGCCTTTTCGACGTTGCTCAGTGCCCAGATACCTTCGGCCGTGCCGATATCGCAGATAACGTCGCCTTCTTCTACCCGAAAGCCGTCGACCTCGTATCGGTGCGGGGAATTTTCATCCTGTTCGGCAAGGAGAGCATTGTAATAAACTTGTATCTGTTGGGGACTGTGATCGCTTGGAAAATAGAGGCGTTTGCCTTGGTGCAAAACATAATCGCCGAAAACCTCAACGTTTGTCGGATTGTATTTCGTCATAAATTCATAGGGATAAATCGAAAAGCCGTATTTTTTCATAAAGTCAATAATTTCTTTGATTTCCCCGTCCTGTTCGTTGTAATTCAGTCCCAAGAAATACTGCAGTATCAAGTCTTGTTTTGAGGTCGGCTTAACCGTCTTAAGCAGTGCCAGCAATCTGGGGACGAAGAGTTTTTTGTCCTCGTCGGTTTTAAGTTGGGTGACGCAGTATTGAACGACATTAGCCACAAACACAGCCGTTTGCGGCGCAAGCGGTTCAATGGGATTCTCGGTGATTTTCTCTAAGATTTCAAGGTATAGATTCAGTTTTTGTTTATCCATTTTTTCTCCTTTATATATTGATATTTTCTTCAAAGATGTCTATTTGGCCGTCATATTTTTTTTGTTTTCTGCCTTTAGGCGTCATTCCGAGCAATTTATATGCTTTTTCGGTAATCTCGCGTCCTTGCGGGGTGCGTTTTAGAAAGCCGCATTGAATCAGGTAAGGCTCATAGACGTCTTCGATGGTATCGACTTCTTCGCCGATGACGACCGAAATATTTTTGATACCCACCGGACCTCCGCCGTAATGCTCGGCAATGCTGCTCAAAATAGCCCTGTCCATCTCGTCAAGTCCGATATCGTCGATGCCCAGCATTTTGCAAGTCTGCGAAACCGTTTCGCAAGTAACCGTCCCGTTTCCGCGCACGTCCGCCACATCCCTCACTCTTCTCAAGAGTCGGTTAGCCACCCTCGGCGTCCCTCTCGAACGCTTCCCCAACTCCAATGCCGCAGAAGGCTCACACGGAATTTCAAGTAACTTTGCGGAGCGCAAAACAACTTTTTGCATATCTTCTGCGCTGTAATATTTCATTTGTCCGACATATCCGAAACGCGCAAACAGCGGCGAAGTAATAAGTCCGGCTCTTGTAGTCGCACCCACGAGGGTAAAGGGTTTGAGGGGCAAGCGAATGGATTTAGCCGCCGGACCTTCGCCGGTCATAATATCAAAAACAAAGTCCTCGATAGCCGGATAAAGCGCCTCTTCGACGACCCGATTGAGGCGGTGAATTTCGTCGATAAAGAAAATGCCCTTGCCGCCAAGTCCGGTGAGATTTCCCGCCAGATCGCCTTTTTTTTCGAGGACGGGACCGGAAGTGGTCGTAATTTCGACACCCATTTCGTTGGCAAGAATTTTTGCGAGGGTGGTTTTTCCGAGTCCGGGCGGCCCCGAGAATAGGATATGGTCAATCGGCTCCCCGCGCTTTTTCGCCGCCGCAACGAAAATCGAAAGATTCTGTTTAAGTTGTTCCTGCCCGATAAAGTCGGCAAACGTCTGCGGGCGCAACGCCCTGTCAAACTCGCTGTCGTCATTGTTAGCCGCGGGGGTGATTATTCTTGTTATTTCCATTTTTATTTACTCCACATCACCGAGCAATACGGTCGATTGTTCTTGCGGGAGAGCTTCTACGTCCCGCAGTTTTCTTTCTATTGCTCGGGTTCTTGTTCCGGCGTTTGAGATACTGTTGGCAACGGTTTCCAATTGTTTTGAGACGGTATCCAAGACATTGCCGAACTTTCCGAATTCCGTTTTAACCGCCCCTAAGACAGTCCATACTTCGGCGGTGCGCTTTTGGATAGCCAGCGTTCTGAAGCCCATTTGCAGACTGCTCAAAAATGCCGCCAAATTTGTGGGACCTACGACGGTAATGCGAAAATCTCTCCGCAAGATTTCAAAAAGTTCCACGCCCCGCAAAATTTCCGCATAGATTCCCTCCGAAGGCACAAACATAATTGCAAAATCCGTAGTTTCGGGCGGATTTATATATTTTGCGGCAATGCTTTTTGCCGTAGATTTTACGGAATCGTCAAACTTTTTCCTTAAACCCAAAACTATTTCCTTGGCTTCCCCCGCCTCATAAGCGTCGGACAGTCTTTGATAGTCTTCAACGGGAAATTTTGAATCTATGGGAAGCAAAAGCGGGCGGTTATCTTCGGTTTGTCCGGGAAGTTTCACGGCTGCATCCACACGTTCCGAAGAATTTTTCCTGACCGCAACCTGCATTTCATACTGTTCGGGCGAGAGTATTTGTTCGAGCAGGCTTTCTAATTGGACTTCGCCGAACGTTCCGCGTGTTTTTACGTTAGTCAGGACTTTTTTCAAGCCGCCGACATCGCTTGCCAGCGTTTGCATCTCGCCCAATCCTTTTTGGACTTCTTCGAGCCGCTTGCTGATTAATTCAAATGATTCGTTGAAACGCTTATTGATGGATTCCTGCAGTTTTTCGTCGACGGTTTTCCTTATTTCGTCAAGTTTTTTGCTATTGTTTTCTTGAATGCCTGTTAGTTTATATTCCAATTTATCTTCAAAAGACTTTAATGATTTACTTAACTCTTCTCTGTTTTCTCTGAGAGATGTCTGATTATCGTTTCGGCTTCTTGCGAATTCGTCTCTTATCAACGAGTCAAGAATAGCGGCACTGTTATCCGGCTTTTTGCTTAATGTAAGAATAATATTGACAGTTACGGCAAGCGTAAGTAGGATGAGAAGGATGAGGGTTAGCATGAGGATCTCCTTTTCATATCTCCCTCAACGCCGCAGTTATCCATTCGTGTGCGGGGGTGTCGCCGCTTAAGGTTTCGTCGAGTTTGGCTAAAACGTTGCGCACCTGATTCTCGCTGTAGCCTAAGGCGATGAGTCCGGCGAAGGCGTCGGAGCGTTGAGATTTCGTCGATGTCGGCACCGAAGAGACGGTTCTGGGAATCTTGGCGAGTTTGCCTTTCAACTCAAGTATTATTCGCTCGGCGGTTTTCGGACCAATGCCGCTGACACCCTTGAACATTGAAGGCTCTTCGTTTTCTACGGCACTTATAATCTGCTCAACCGTCAAGCCCGACAAAGCCGCAAGCCCAACTTTCGGACCTATCCCGCCGACATCGATTAAGCGGAGAAACACTTCCCGCTCCTCTCTCGAAATAAAGCCGTAAAGACCTTGAGAATTTTCGGTAACGTGATAATACGCATAAAGAAAAACTTCTTCGCCGACTTTCGGAAGCGCAAGCGAGGCGTTGAACGAAATGCCCAATTTGTAACCGACTCCGCCAACATCTATAACCGCCGTACCCGTGTCCGAATAAAATAATTTACCTTTGAAAAATTCAAACATATTTACCCCACCAATCCCACCATATCAAACATCGGAAGATACATGGCAATAAGCAAACTGCCTATCACCGTCCCCATAACAACTATCATTATCGGCTCCATCATCGACATCACCGTGTCAACCGCCGCGTCCACTTCTTCTTCATAGAACGAGGCTACCTTTTCAAGCATTGACGATATGTCGCCGGTCTTTTCGCCCACCGAAATCATGTGCGTTACCATCGGCGGAAACAAACCCGTTTCTTCAAGCGGTTCGGCTATGGTGTGACCGGAAGTAATCTTTTCTATCGATCCCAAAAGCCCGCTCTCTATAACTTTATTACCGGATGTTCTGGCCGTGATGTCAAGTGCGTTAAGGATTCCCACGCCCGAAGAAAGCAAGGTGGCCAGCGTTTCGGAGAAGCGGGAAATTGCCGTCTTTCTTAAAAGGTCGCCCAAGAAAGGAACTTTGAGCAACAGCGAATCTATCATAAAGTGTCCGGCAGGTGTTTTGTGATAAACTTTTACAGCTATCGCAAGTGCCGTTATGCCTATAAGTATATGGACGATGTATTTTTGCAAAAAGTTTGAGATGTCCATGACTATCCGTGTGGGAGTGGGCAGAGAACCGCCCATTTCTTCAAACATTCCTGCGAACTGCGGGACTACAAAAGTCAAAAGAACAGCCGTCGCACCCACCGCTATCACCGAAAGTATTATCGGATAAGCCATTGCACCCTTGATTTTCCTCTGCAGTCGGCTGCTTTTTTCCATGTATGAGGCAAGACGGTTCAATATTCCGTCAAGGTCGCCGGAACTCTCTCCGGCCGATACCATGTTGCAATAAAGTTCGTTAAATATTTTTGTGTGCTTACGCATGGAGTCTGCGAGGGTGTTACCGCTTTGAATATCTATGGAGACTTTCTTTAAGGCTTCTTGCAAAGGCTTGGCTTCCGTTTGATCCGCCAGAATATCTATACACTGCACAAGAGGAAGTCCCGCCGAAGACATCGCCGCAAATTGACGGGTAAAGCGCGACAAGTCGTCAATCTTTACGCCTCCGGTAAGTATCGCAAGGCTTGCCGAACTTTTGGGCTTCTTGCGAACCATACTTGCGCGGATTCTTTTGGCGCGGAGCATTCCTACTACCGCGTCTCTGTTTTTCGCGTTAATCTCTCCCGATACTTGCCTGCCGCTGTTATCGGTTCCCGAATACATGAACATCGGCATTATAACCTACCCTGGTCTTGCAACAGCCGCTTAAAGGCTTCTTGGCTGGGGCTTTTGGAAATCGCTTCTTTCAGTTCTACCTGTTTGGAATTATACAGACGCGCCAAATCACTGTTCATGGTGTGCATTCCGTCTTTTTGGCTTATTTCCATCATACCCGGAATCTGGTGGGTTTTGTCCTCACGGATAAGTGCTCGGATAGCATCGTTGGCCACCATAATCTCCGTGGCCAAAACGCGCCCGCCGCCAATCTTAGGCACAAGCGTCTGCGAAATAATCGCCACCAAAACCATGGAAAGTTGTGCGCGGATGGTGTCTTTTTGGTTGGCCGGGAAAACATCGACTATGCGGCTTATGGATTTTGCGGCGGAATTGGTATGCAGGGTTCCGAAGGTTAAGTGTCCGGTTTCGGCAATCGACAGTGCAGCCTGAATCGTCTCCAAATCGCGCAACTCGCCGACCAAAACTATATCGGGGTCTTGGCGAAGCGCAACCTTGAGTGCCGACGAAAAAGACTCCGTGTCCTGCATAACTTCACGCTGATTTACCATACAACTTTTATGCTTATGAACAAATTCTATAGGGTCTTCAATGGTTAGGATATGTGCTTTTCTGTTTGTGTTTAAGTAGTCTATCATGGCAGAGAGGGTCGTGGCCTTTCCCGAGCCCGTCGGGCCTGTGACAAGAACAAGGCCGTTTGGCTTGTCCATCAATTGTTTTATTATCGCCGGCAAATTCAACTGGTCAAAACTCTTTATCCCCGTGGGAATAATTCTCAAGGCTGCGGCGACCGCACCTCTTTGCAGATAAATGTTCGCCCGAAAACGTCCGACATCCTTTACCGAAAACGAGAAGTCGACTTCTTTGTTTTGTTCGAAAATTTTCTTTTGCTTTTCATTCATAATGCTGTAAGACAACTGTTCGGTGGCATCTTTTGTAAGGCGCTCGGCACCGTGCGGCATCAAATCTCCGTCAATCCTATACATCGGCGCAAGTCCCACGGTCAAGTGCAGGTCGGAGGCGCCGAGATCCGCCGTTTTCTTCAATAATTCCTGTATATTCATTATCATTCCCCCATTGTTTTTGCAAATAATATAATAATTGCCCAAGACAATTAACATACCTTAATACGGCTAAATGTATT
>Ga0099364_10010294_pt1 | contig 12868 bp, 10 predicted proteins | sample TergutTh196P3_FD_73070 | JGI IMG/M metagenome (GOLD analysis project Ga0099364, IMG submission 73070) | Microcerotermes parvus P3 segment gut microbial communities from Pointe-Noire, Republic of the Congo - Th196 P3 | ecosystem: Host-associated > Arthropoda: Insects > Digestive system > Gut ...
CATTAGGATATCCAGAAACAGGAAATCAAAGACTGTACCATTTTTGTAAGTAGCAATCAGCTCCTCGCCGCTCTCGAATGTGTGTATATCTAACTTAAGTGATGGATTGTTTTCATGATGTGTTTCTATATATTGTTTAATGATACTTCTCTCAACTGCATCATCATCGCAAATCGCTATTTTCACAGAATGGCCTCCTTATTTTTTATCCTTCTGTGATAATTATATATTGTATTTCGATAATATCAATACCGTGTAACATCAGTTTAGTCAGATAATCTATTATCTATTTGAAAATCCTTATTGAACAGCTTCTGTCGCATACCCTCTTGACCAACAGTCTTTCTTAATATAGTATGCAATTGATCCGCTCCATTCATTCACATCTGCCACCATCGAAAAACCAATAATCTCATCACCTAATTGTATACCCCAACAATAAGTCTGTTCGGTTTTATAATCGCCGGTCAGCCAAGAAATAAAGCCACGAGTGTAATCCACGTTTTCATGCGGTATCCAATCTTCATATTTTGTCAATTCTGGATCACTCATCCAACTATATATCATTTCCAAATCATCTGTAGTTATTCTTCGCAGAATCAACCTCTCTGTTTTGATGACTTGCGTCCCTACATGTGTCATCACATTTACTCTCTTTCGTGAAGTATTTGAAGAACGCCATGCGATCAACGAATGAACGCCACACTCAGCTAACTATACTAATGATTACACAGGGCATTTCCCGACTTCCGGCCTTGGCGCTATATTCATAATGCAATGTGATTGAGCGTTTATCCATTATGGAAACGCTCATGAGAAAGCATACCATCTTTAATCAGAAAAAAAATAAAAAACGCTCAAAAAAGAAAGCCACTGCATATAGGTATGTCGCAGGAGTGCGAGAGAGGGGCGCGAATATAAGGAAACGGGCATCATAGGGAAAGAAAACGTTGTTCAAAAGGACAAAAGGAGACTCGGCGTTTGGAGCACACGCATAAGAGCAAGACATCTGACAAAAGACGGGGGAAAAGAGCAGCAATAAGCGAGCAAGATAACACACAAAAAAGAGCCGGCGATAAGCCGGCTCAAGCAATGTGAGGCTAAAAAGGCATCTCATCGAAGAATTCAGGGAATAACATATCAATCTCGATGCCGACAATATCGGCAAGGTTAGTATTAGTATCAAAAAACTCGCATTCGCGCTCCACCACCCTATCCATAACCGCGACAGTGGCAGCCAGAGCAGTCGATAAGGAAGCGCAAGAACCGGAGTACCTCCGGATGATGGATTCAATGCCTGCCGGAGTGCAGTTGGATGGTTTTCTGAAAGACAGCCCAATGTCAGGAATGGCTACAACGGAGCCGAAGATCCAAATCTGGATGTCGTGGTCGCCCTCCGGCGCACAAAAGAGCGTTCTGGAGGAAATCGCGCCGAACTCATTGTAAAGATCAAGCATATAGCAGGAAACGCCTGTCTTCAGGCCCAAGCCATAAAATTCGGAGCTGTATTTGATCATTAAGCGCCCCCTCCCCCATCGGTGGGCGCACCGCCTGCATCGGCGAACACCGAGCCGGCCTTGCTGATGCGCATATCCTTAGCGCCGTTCATATTCATTATGAGCGCGTTTTCATAGAGCCTGCCGAGCAGGGCGGAGCACATGCTCTTGTTGGGGAACGAATCTACCCAATCCTTGACGTTGCCGTTTGAAGTGACAATGGTCGACTTGCGGCCATACCTTCCGTCAACAATGGCGAAAAAAGCCTGCGCCGTTTTAGTTTCGAGGGAAGAGAAAGTTATGTCCTCCATGACGAGCAGGTCGCATGACTGCAATTTCTTGATATACCCTGACAGGCTGTTGCCGGCCCTGGCCTCTTTGAGTTCCGTTGCTACCCTGTGGGCGGTCCTGTATCTGACCGACAAGCCACCGCGGATAGCTTTGCAGGCGGCAATGACCGCAAGCAAAGTCTTGCCCGCGCCCGGCGGCCCGACGACAATGAGGTTTTTGCCCTGCCTGACAAAATCAATAGACAGGACCTGCTCGACCATGCCCGGCTCAGACTCCGGGTAAGTGTCAGCGTCCCAGCAGAATGTGTTTTCTGTGCGCTCTTTGAAAATGCCCGCATATCGCATGCGGTTGAAGAATTTCCTATCCTCGTCCTCCGAGCGCTGCTTATGCAGCGCCCCGTGCAGATCTAGGAGCACCGGGTGCGGGATGCCGAGGAAAAGGCTGCTGTCAGCCAGGTTTGGCATATTTGCGGCAAGGAACAGCCCCGCGATATCTTCAGCGACGGCGCCGGAATCCACCGCCGCGCTTGCTTGTTTTAGCGACATATGGCGCGCACCTCCAGTTCATTGAAATTAAGGCCGAATGGCGGGCCGCAGCCCGCCTGCGGGGGCATATGCGGCAGATTCAAGCCAAGAAAAAAATCAGGGCTAGGCATACGTTTCGCAATTGCGGAAAGCGCTGCGGCACAGCGTATGCCGCCATGATGCCCGCCTATCTTGTAAAGCCGCGCTTGCGCCCATTGTCCAAAAGGGCGGCGTAACCAGCGGGGTCTCGCTGCTCAACATAGAATTCGTCGCTGTCGGCATCCTGGCCGGGCGCTCCCGCGGCTTTCCCGCTGCCTGCCGCATCAGAATCCTGGCGGAGGATCTCCTCGACCCTGCTGAAAGTCGGGCTGCCTTCGGCATTTGCCCTGCCAACGGCATCAAGCAACGCCTCCCGCCCAACTTCCCCCATCCTCCGCATCAGCATATATAGCTGGGAACACTTCGTCGTTTTAGACTTGCACAGCTCCCTGAACTCATGCAGCTCTGGCGGCAGTATGCCATAAAGCAGCGGGAACGCATTCTCCCTGGAGCGGGGCTTGATTTCCAAGTCGAAGAGATAGTGTTCGGCGTAGACCCGGTTCTCGTGGCCGAATACCGGCCTGCCGCATTCCCATATTCTATGGCCCCCGTAATACAGCTCAACGTGGAATGAATAAGCGATTATGCCGATTTCTTTTCCGGCATAGGGGCGGGGCGTCGAGTAAACGTGATTGTCGAACTTAAAGAGCTGCTGATTGCTGACGGTGGCTTTGTCATGTATGCCCACTTCATAATGCTTTATTGGAAGCGGCGCAAGGAACGGCCTCTCCTCCAAGGTCATTTCCTTGACGTTCCGCGGCCGGTTGCCGACCCGGCCGGAATGTTCGATGTAATATAGGCATTCAGCTAGGAGCCTGTCGTTGACTTCGGAAATGTCTTTGACATCCATGATTGGCGTCAGGATGCCCCCAGCGGTTTTCGCGGCATTCTCCACGCCGCCTTTTTCCGGCGCTTCATAAGGGTTGGTGAATTCGACATCGAAACCATAGTGGGCGGCGAACAATCTGAATTCGTCGGTCAATACGGCCTGTTTGCCATAGCCTTTTTTTCGGCAAGTGGTCATATTGTCCATAATGAGTTTGCCGGGCGCCCCCTGAAAGAAGGCGAATGCCGACACCAGGCCGTCTATGAGGTTGTACTGCTTTTCGTTTGGGTACGCCTTTTTGAAAGGCGTGTTCCCGTACATCAGGTTTACGCACAAGACATGTATATCCAGCTCCCCGCCGGGAGCCCGCGCTTTTGCCTTTTTCCAATCGACCTGGGCTGCCTCCGCGATCTTGAATACCAGAGGCATGCGCGTCTGCATCTGCCTCTCGCCCCGTATTTCAGCCCAATATCGGCGGTATGTGGCCTCGCTCCGCGGATATCTGTAATGCAAGTCCCTCCATAGGGTATGACCGTTGATCTTATGCTTGCGGGTCTGGTCGTCGCGGTGATCTTCACAGTATTTCCTGATCGCATCTTTCACCTCGGCCTTTTCAGCGGATTCGACCGGGGGCCGCGGCTCTGATGCGCCCGGCATGTGGGCGCCCCGGCAATACTTGGCGACTGTAGTGCGCGAAACATCTAGCAGCAGGGCGATCTTCCTTTGCGACGCCCCTTGTATCGTGAGCCTCCGTATCTCGCCGTACAAGACAGGGTCAATCACAGGCATCACACCCCTCGTTTTCCCCCGGGGGAAAAATAGTGAGCATCCGCGTATGCAAAGCCATCAAGCTGTTGAGCAGGGCGCTGACATCCGCTGCCCGGACGGCGGCCCCGCCGATGTCAATGCTGCCCAAAATGTTAAACAGATAGGTATTGCCGTCAAGGCACATGGCAATGGCGCGCGATAAACGCGCGCTGACGGAATTGTCCCTGCCCGCCCTCCTGCGGCTCGTCGATCCATTCGGCAGCGCCAACTTTGGTGTGCTGATAATCCTGTCGCGCTCCTCCGGGCCGGCATCCTCGTTCAGATATCTGTTTACGAGATATGCGACATTCTCTTTGCTCAAAAAGTCATTGCTGACGGAAACGGCGAACGCCACCTGCACATCGTCCGGCAGGCGCGCTATCTCCTGCGCCGAACGCGCCGGAACCTGTCCTTCCGCCACCAGCTTCTGCACCTCGGCATTCAACTTTCTGCTGAGGCTTTCCATCCGGTTCAGCCAAGCGGGCGACTTTCCAAGCTCTTCAATGATATGTTTGCGGGGCATGCGGTGAGAATCTATCAGCCGGACGATGGCGGCCCCGGCGGCGACCGCGCTTAATGTCTCGTTAAGTTCCGCTGACTGCAGCGCAAACAGCAGTTCGTCCGCCTCGCCGTCGGTCTGCACGATAACGGCGGGGATTTTCGCCCCTTTTTCTTCAAGGCAGGCCTCAAAAGCGGCCGCGCCGGCAAGCAGGGTCATGCACCCTTCGGAATCTGAAAGGACCACCGGATTGCAATAGCCGCGCTTTTTCGCGAAATCCCTCACCTTGACCACCCCCTCGCGGGTGGCGCCGATCTGTATTCCGGGCATCCGCCTGATGCGCCGGGCGGAAACCAGTTCCAGCCGGCAGTTTTCGTTGCCTTTCAAATACATCACTCCCTGTTTTCAGTTTTTGTTCCGCAAAGACAAAAGCAACCTGCACCCTGCGAGTCTATCTCCGGGCGTCGTTGCATGTCACGATGTTTTTAAACTAAAAATCGATTATATTTCACAGCCGCATCCATGACGAGGCTACGGCTGATCTCAATGAAACCCATGCGTATCCTTTCGATTTCCCATGATTCGGCGTAGCAAATTATGCGTTGCACACGCTCTTTCCCGCCTCCCTTGCGTGCACGCGCCGGCCGTTTCCTGGCGTCGCGGACTTTACGCCCGGCTGCCCCCCTGGGCTTTATCACGTTTGACAGCTTATCGGGAATATTGCTCAGGACCTGGCCAATCGCTTTGCTTTGCCTGACGGGGACCGGGAGGGGCTTGACCATTTCCCCGTATATCTCCCGCAGGGATCCGATCGATCGGCGCCCCTCCAATATTTCCGGTATACGCTCAAGCAGCTCTTCGCGGGAAACCGCCTCATGGACGCCGGAACTGAGCGGCTCGTCGATCCGGGCGATGTCGATGGAGCGTTCCATAGCCTTTATGCTCCTGAAGACGGTGCTTTTGTTGAGCTGTTCAACCCTGAACACTTTCCCGGCTGCGGACGCCGACTCATCAAGGCTCTTTTTCCCAGTCCTGTGGTAATGCCAGATTGCGTACAGATAAACGAAAACCGGGTAGCGCCTGCCAGGCAGCAGAAACCATGGCACCAAAGATATGCTTGCGCCGGTTTCAGGGCTGCGGACTTCCAAGTACTCGATCGTTATGGTATGGCGCATATGGCATATTTGCTGGCGGCGGAGCTTAACCTCATAGCTGAGTTCTTCCCAGTGGCCGGCCATCGCATCTTCTTCATGCGGTGGAAATACATGGAAGATGCCGTCTTCGTTATTCTTGCCAGTCAGCATGAACTCCGCAAGTTCAGCATTAAGGTCAGTGATGAGGAAGTACAAACGAGACCCTCCATCGGTAAATATCAATGGGAGGGCAGGTATTTTTTTCTAAAAACTCTTCCAAAATTCATCTATATCTTGTAAAATGATGTGACAGTTCCTTTTCGTTTTGTTGTGGTTTTGTCTGTTCAACATATACTATGACATAGATGGGGGGGAATTGTCACTATTTTTCGGGGAGGCCTGCGATATGAGTTGCGATGCGTGCGACCGGTGCGGCAAGGAATCAAAAGTTTCTTTTCTTGGTGGCGAAGACTCAGGGTATCGCCGCATCTGCCTTGATTGCTTCAACCGGCTAATGGCTGATGAGTATGCAGTCGTCATGCCGGAGAATGTCCCGGAAGTTCTGACATTCAAAGGCAGGGGCAAAAAGACACATGTGTTTGAGATACAGTTCATGATCGTTGGGACAGGAAAATCGCTCACAGCTACAGAGATAGGGGAAACAAAACGTATCGTGGATGTGTGGGGCGATCTTGACGATGACTTTGAGGCGATGATGAAAACTCTCGATAAACGGATTAGGAAATCGCTGCATGTCAGATATGTGGACGCTAAAGGCATTTTCAAGTCGCAAAAAGCAGTTGGATACATCAGCTATAATTCTGTGCGTGAAGACCATGATGTCATTATTGATGGAAAACCCTTTACCTGGGAGGAGCTCGGGAAGAATATTTCTTGTTACGAGGGCTGGAAAATCAAAATCGAATTTGGAGATATTGGCGCGGATTTTCAATAATGCCCCTTGCTCTCCCTCCAGTGTTTCGTTGTAATCAAAAAAACACCGCCTTGCGACGGCATGGGCTTACTCGTCCTTCGGCTGTGTCATTTTGTGTACCTTGACTGGACTACTTTTGTTTGACTAAAAAAAGCCATTTTGGCTTACTTTATTGTGATCGTTTGCACTCCATTAGAACTCTTGTTCATTTTTTGTAACAGAGGTGTAGCAATTTTCGACAGTTTATAAAAAGCCCTAACCCATCTTTCCCGCTCCGAGCGAGAAAATTACAAATAGTTACAACGAAAATTGCATAAACCTGCCTGAATAACGCCAAAAGCCACAGGAATATTCATTTTTAGGGCTGAATCCACCAAAAATATTCACAAAAACGCAAATGTAGTGACCCAACGAATTTTATAGATATCACATTTCTGTTGACACCGCCAAACGATTGGTATACAATGGTTTTGAGCGATGAGAGGCGGTGTTGCCAATGTTTATTCGGGAGTACAAGCAGGTCAACAAGAAAACCGGCGAAGTATACATAAAACACAAGCTGGTCACGTCGGCCCGGACGGAGAGCGGGCCGCGCCAACGGATAGTGATGCCGCTTGGATCGCTTACCGTGCCTCGCATAGATTGGCCGCGACTCGCACACGCATTGGAATGCCGGATCACCGGGCAGCAGTCGCTGCTGCAAGCCCACGACGCCGAACTAGAGCTGCTTGCGCTGAAACTGGTGTCAAACAACGATTTGTCAAAAAGCATCGAAGTGACGCGCGGTGCCATGCTGGACGAGCAGGCGGCGCTGATGGAGAAGCCTGGCCGCGACCGCTACGTGCCTATTGATATAGACAGTGTGAGAATGATGGAGACGCGCGGACTCGGCGCGGAGGCGCTGTGTCTGCGGGCGTGGGAACTGCTGGGGTTCGCCGATATACTCAAAAAGCTTAAGTTCTCAGTCACATCAATATCTCTGGCGATGGTGCTTTTGTTCGGCAGGATGATATCGCCCGGCAGCGAGCGCCACACAATAGAATGGTTCCGGAAACGGAGTGCGCTGCAGGAGCTTCCCGGCGTGACCGACCTTAAAAAATGCAGCAAGGACAGGTTCTACGAGGTCGCGGACGAACTGTACGAGAAAAAGGAACGCATAGAGGATATGCTGTTTCTAAAGGAACGCGAATACTTCCCGCATTCCGAGGCGACAATCTATCTGTATGACCTAACAAACACATACCTAGAGGGCAGCGCCCTTGGCAACAAGCTGGCGGCGCGCGGACATTGCAAAAGCAAACGGTTCGACTGCCCGCTTATCACACTGGCTCTAGTAATTGGCGATGACGGGATGCCTATATGCAGCCAGATATTCAAAGGGAACCAGTCCGAGCCTGAAACCATGGACACGCTGATGAAACGGCTTGCGCAGCGGCTGCACGGCAGCCAGATACCTATTATCAAACCGACAGTCGCCATGGACAGGGGGACCGCTACTGCCGACAATGTGGAATGGCTGCAAAACAATGGGTATAACTATATCGTGATAAAGCGAGAGGACGACAACGATGATTACCGGCGGCAGTTCGAGGAGAGGCGCATCGCGTTTGAACTCATAAGCAGCAAAAAAGGCGTCTACGGCGAGCTGAACAATGTCTACATACACAAAGAGCCGGTCAGCGAGGACATTTGCCGCGTACTCTGCTTCAGCGAGGGTCGGGAGCGCAAGGAGAAAGCCATTGCCGAGGGGAAAGGCGACCCATTCCTTGATGATATTGAGAGGTTCAGGAGGTCGATCCGGAACGGCACTATCAAAAACCAGCAGAAGATTGAGGCGAAGCTTCAGCGCATCATAGGGAACCACAAGGTGCTCGCGGCAAAATATGAGACATCATTTGAAAAATCCGATGGTAGGATAACGGGGATACTGCTGGAGAAAAAGACTGTCGACGAGGATCCCCTGTATGGCTACTATGTGATCGAGAGTTCTCACGCGAACATGTCAGCGGAAGAGATATGGAAGCTAAATATAACACTGTCCCGCGTAGAGAGCGCATTCCGCTCTATGAAAGAGACGCTTAGCATGAGGCCGGTCTACCATCAGACTGCGGAGCGCTCGGCGGCGCACTTGTTCATATCCGTTCTCGCATACCATCTGCTGGCAACAATCGAGAATCTCTTGGAACAGCAGGGAGAACACCGGACATGGGGTACGTTGCGGGATGTGATGTCTACGCTCATGCGAGGGACTGTCACCATGCGGGACGACAAGGGCGCCGCGTACATTTTCCGACTATCCGGTGAGCCGGAAGAGGAACACCGCGAGATACTGGACAAGCTAGGCATTCGTTCCCTGCCGGAACGGGTGGTATCGAAAATCGAGACTTTGTAGTGACCAAACGAAAAATTTAAGCTAGTGTTTGCAATGGGTTTGTCCGTTGCAGACGGAAAGATGGGCTAACAAAAAACAAGATAATTACAATCGCTAAGGTGCTATCGCCGCGCGATAGCGCGGTGCGCCGGAGCGGAGGCTAAAATTCGCAGGGCGGATTCACTTCGCCCGTAAAGCGAATTTAGCCGCAGCGCGCGGCGTCTGGGTTGTGGGGCGGAGCCTCACGTTAGTATAAGGCGTTCTGTTTCAAGTGTTTTCAATGATACTAAAGCACGGAACCATTGAAATTCAACTAACTTGGGAAAGAACCCAGAATTTTACATATTGACAGAGCAGTGATTCAGTCATGGTCCTGTCTTTTGCTTTATGGCAAATAATTCTTGAACGGATTGGACTTGCCGTGCTATACTGGCTGTGCGCCGAGAAATTCTTATCTGCGTCGGTATCGATCCCAAAAGCGGCGCCTGATGTATGTGGATTTGAGTAGTGGGAGGGTGTGATAAATATGAGAATGATTCACTCGTTGGACGACCTACTGCTTCCAGAGAAACACCGCAGTTTCCTAGAACAGTTTCTTATACAGGTCGCCGAATTATCAGAACGAGAAAAAATCGAAAAGCTTGTTCTTTTCGGCAGTTGTGCCAGAGGCGAAGCCACGGAGAAAAGCGATATAGATATAGCAGCGATTGGCGAGCAAATTAACGATGAAATATTATGGAAACTGTACGATTGCGTCCCCGCTTATACACCCGGTAGATATGTTGGAAACGATATCATTGCCATAACAAACAATCAGTATATAAAGCATATCAATTCATTTGGCATGGTGCAAAAATACATCGAAAGAGAGGGGGTTGATTTGAGTGGATTATTTTAATGAAGTATGTAGATTCAAACAGCGGGAGGGAGTAATAAATGGGCATTGCATTGACTAAAATACGTATAAGCAATTTTCGCTCAATTGAGTTATTATCACTCGAGTTGGGGATATCTAACTTGTTAATTGGGCAGAACAATTCAGGAAAGACTAACTTTTTGCGAGCTATTGACATTGCTCTATCTGGATCAATGGATGTTTCAGAAGATGATATATATGTTGCAAATGGTGAAAGACTAGATAGAACAAAAACAGCAATTATCGACATAATGCTTCAACCTGTCGACGGCAACAGTAAAGTACAAAGCAAATTCAATGAGCATTGGACAGACGTTTTTACAGTAGATTGGATCAATACGAGTGCAGAAGGAAGTTTTGTAGGTATCCGTACCGTAATCCAATATGATGTATCGAGGGATGCATATGCAACGACCCGCCGCCGAATAATGCAATGGGCAGACAGTATTGCTAAAACAACAGTAGAAAATAAGCGAGTCGCTTTCAATGAAGATATGCGTAAATACATGCAAACTCATTATCTGAACGCACATCGTGACATCGTTGAGGATTTACGCAATCGTAGATCATATTTTGGTCGCGTGACATCTGACTATGACATTTCTGACGAAATGAAGTTTGAGATAGAAAAACAACTTAGTGATGTCAACGCAATGATTATCGAAAATAATAAGTCCTTACAGCAGACGAAGAAACGAATATCAGCGATTGGGGAAACTATTGGTGATGCAGCAAGCAATGTCGAAATAGAACCAATAGCCAGAAAACTGTCTGACCTAAGTAGAGGCATGGATATTATTATGAAAGACGGAGCAGCGGCACCATTTCCCATATCCCGACATGGTTCAGGGACTCGTAGCTGGATTTCGTTTCTGACACTTGCAGCATTTGTTGAAAATCAAAATGAGAAACTAAGAACAGATGACGATGCTGAACAGTATTTTGTACTGACGATGGAAGAACCTGAAGCGCATTTACATCCACAGGCACAAAGGCAATTGTTTGAGCAAATATCTGATTTTCCGGGGCAGAGAATTGTGAGTACCCATTCTCCATATCTAATAACGCAGTCTGCACTTGAGGATGTGATCTGTTTTAGCAAACGCGAAGGCAAGACTATAGCAACTCATTATGAAGCTGATGTGCATATAAGCGAAGCAAAGCTATTTAGAGAAGTTATTAATACGAGAGCTGATATACTATTCGCATCGGTTATCATCTTATGCGAAGGAATTACTGAAGAGCTTGTATTACCTGTTTTCTTTCGTGAACGTTTTGGATGCTCTCCATTCGCTAAGGGTGTAACTATTGTAAATGTTGGAGGATATAAAAACTACAAGCCGTTCTTAAGCTTAGCAAAGCAGTTCAATATTCGATGGGTTATTTTTAGTGACGGTGAAGCGGGAGTAGTAGAATCCGTAAAATCTGATATAGAATCTGTTTTCGCGACTGATATTGAGGCTACCCCAATGCTAAACATTATTACTATTGAAAACGGTGACGATTATGAAAAACACTTGATTCACTCTGGATACTCAGATTTAATCATCGAAGCAATATGCGAGATAAAGGATGACGAAACTTTTTTCGATAGGTATATTGCGATGCACCATGGAAAACCAAAAGGGAAAAATAAACCTAATCGAGATTATGAGCATGAGAACGGCAGAGAAGAAGCTTTGATTAATCTAACGTCAAAGAATAAACCTGAATATGGATTGCCAGTAGCACTGAAGCTTATTGGGCAAGCAAACGAAAGCAGACGAATACCGCCGGCAGTTGTTAGGTTATTTTCAGTCCTTGTAAAAGAACTTGGTGAGGAAAACTCAGCTTCCGAGGAGGGTGTTAGATGAAACTCTCAGAGAAGCAGCGTAAAATCGTTGAGCATATTGATGGTGCCCTTTTAGTTAAAGCTGGTCCCGGAAGTGGAAAAACGCGAGTCTTGACTGAGAGAATAAAAAGCATTCTATCAATCAAAAAACGAGGGAAGGTTTTAGCATTAACATTCAGTAACATGGCTGCTGATGAGATGCGTTCCAGACTTGAGACAGACCCACTTGTTGGAGATGCAATAGCACGAGTGAACGCCTCAACGATACACTCGTTTTGTTTAGAAATTGTTCAGTCTAGGGGTTATCTAATCGGGCTTCGTGCGGATGTATCATTGTTTGAAAAGGATGATGACAGAAAAGCAATACTTCGTAGTATCATGTCCGACGAATCTAGGTTCGGAAGATTGTTTACTGACCATGAGAAACCGGATGCAGTTTTAACAAGATATTTGTCATCTATTTCTGAACAAAAACGCCTTCTCATACTCCCGGAGAATTGCAACTTAACATTCCCTTTTCCGGAAATCTACAATGAGTTTAATGAAACACTGGCAAATCAGAATGCGATGGATTACGACGATATACTGTTATACGCATACCGAATTTTAAGCGAAAACGCTGAAGTAGTTAAACTTTACAACTCAGTCTATCGATATATTTGTGTTGACGAGTCACAGGACTTAAATTATGCTCAATACCATGTTCTTAGAGCTTTATGCGGTACTAGTTTTCAAAACATCATGATGGTCGGAGATGAAAACCAATCTATCTATGCCTTTAATGGTTCAAGCAGCACATATATGTCAGAATCTTTTATTCAAGATTTTAGTCCGCATATTTATGTTTTAAATGAGAACTTTCGCTCTGCAAAGAGAATAATTAGTTTTGCAAACGACTTAACCGGCGAAAATGAGGATTTATCAAGATATGTGTTTGAGGGTGAAGTGATATTAACATCCTGTGATAACGAACTAGAAGAAGCGGATGTAGTTTATGAAAATCTCGAAAAGCTAATGTGTTTTGGTCACAGTGATATAGAAAAGCCACTAAAATACGAGGATTTTGCAATTATTGGCAGAAACAAGTACGTTTTTTCCATGATTGAAGAAAGATTCAAATCTGAGCAAATACCCTACTATT
>Ga0099364_10010295_pt1 | contig 12867 bp, 7 predicted proteins | sample TergutTh196P3_FD_73070 | JGI IMG/M metagenome (GOLD analysis project Ga0099364, IMG submission 73070) | Microcerotermes parvus P3 segment gut microbial communities from Pointe-Noire, Republic of the Congo - Th196 P3 | ecosystem: Host-associated > Arthropoda: Insects > Digestive system > Gut ...
GCACAAACCGCATCCCGTAGGGATGCAACGAAATGCGTAGATTGTTGGTTGCATCCCTACGGGATGCAGATTGGGTGTGTGTATACGTTTCTACCTAGCTTCACATACCTTCGGCATGTGTAAGGTATGATTTTATATATTAAATTTACTTTTTAGAGTTTTCGAATTTACCTTATATATTACAATGGTAAATTTTCGAAAAATTTTGTCAAGAATTATTTTTAAAATTTTCTTGACAAAATTTCAAGTAATTATTAGATTGATTTATGGAGGTGTAAAGTGTTTGAAGAAGATGATAAAATAATACTTAGTATCCCTGATTATACTTTCGAGATAAAGCCGGGTTTGGAATCAAGAAATGCTTACATAACAGATCGTGAAATTTCAACTAATGACTCAATTTATTCACGTGCTCAGTTATTAATGATAAACAAAATGCTTACTTCTGAACGCGAGCGTTTAGCTGCAGAATATAAAGTTAAATTAGATGCCGAGAAACGTACGGCATGGCAAAATGGTAATCAAGCAGGCATAACACAAACAACAAATATCATGTTATCTCAGGTAACTCCTGTGATAGAAAAATTAGAGACCTTAATTCTGAATATAACAGACCGATGGTTTGCATTTGTAGAGCATCAAGAAGAAGAAGTATTGGAATTGATAATCCGCATGGCGCGAAAAGTAATCGATACAGAAATAATGATAAAGCCAGATATAATCTTGAATAATCTAAGGCGTAGCTTAGAACTTCTTACAGAAAAAGAAGAAATTAAAATTTTGATAAACCCTGATGATTTAAATATAGTCACCGAAAACATTAGTAAATTAAAGCTATCTATAACGTTACCACAAAATCTAGAAATCATACCAAATGAAAGCATATTGCCCGGTGGTTGTAAAATTGATTTCAAAGCTGGTTCAATAGATGCAGACATAGACACACAATTTAATGAAATCAAACGGCAGATAATGAAAAATGCATAGTAAATTAAATTTTAAAAAATATTTTTCAATAATCGACAATATTAACCCGATACGTCAAAACGGAACCGTATCGCAAATTATCGGCTTAATATTGGAATCATATGGACCCGCTGCCTCAATTGGTGATGTTTGTTACATTCACCCCAATGACCATATTTCCAGTATTAATAAACGACATGATGCTCCTGTTCATTTAGCAGAAGTTGTTGGATTTAAAAACGATAAAACGTTGTTAATGCCTCTGAATGAGCTTTATGGCATAGCACCCGGTAATCGCGTTTCAACTTTTCGTGAACCATTTTCAGTAGCTGTTGGAGATGAACTTTTAGGTAGAATTCTTGATGGTTTAGGAAATCCAATTGATTCTGGTTCTCATTTATTCTTACAAGAAAAGAGATCAGTTTATTCAACACCTCCTAATCCTCTAGTTCGTGAACGAATAACAGAACCTCTACAACTTGGAATCCGTGCAATTGACGGTCTTTTAACTTGTGGTAAAGGTCAACGCATAGGCATATTTGCTGGTTCTGGTGTTGGAAAGAGTGTAACATTAGGCATGATGGCAAGATACACACGTGCCGATGTCAATGTTATAGCGTTAATAGGTGAACGTGGTCGCGAGGTTCGAGATTTTATCGAAAGCGATCTGGGAGCTGAAGGACTAAAAAAATCAGTTGTTGTAGTAGCTACATCTGACAAAGCAGCATTAACTCGTGTGAAAGGAGCTTTGGTTGCAACCACCATAGCAGAATACTTTCGTGATCGGGGTTTAAATGTTTTATTCATGATGGATTCTGTAACACGTTATTGCATGGCATTACGTGAGATAGGATTGGCTATAGGTGAACCTCCAACTACTAAAGGTTATACCCCTTCAGTATTTGCCTCATTACCAAAATTATTAGAACGTGCTGGAACTTCAGAAAAAGGAACTATAACAGGAATTTACACAGTGTTAGTTGATGGTGACGATATGGATGAACCTATAGCTGATGCAGCTCGTTCTATTCTAGATGGCCATATAGTTTTATCCAGAAAAATAGCTTCGAAAAATCATTATCCAGCTATTGACATTCTAAGTAGCATTAGTCGTGTAAAAAATAGCGTAATCTCTAAAGAACATAAAGATGTAGCTAGTCGAGTAATAGAATTATTAGCAATCTACAAAGAAGCTGAAGACATAATCAATATAGGAGCCTATTCTAAAGGTAGTAACTTTATGATAGATCAAGCAATTGCTAAAATAGACCTAATCAATAAATTTACACGTCAAGCTGTCGAAGAACATACAGATTTTGAAGAAACTATTGAGATTTTAAAAGGTATTTGGTAGTTTGCGCCATCTTGTGGGGAACGCATTTATTCGTTCCTCTTTCTCGATCCTGTAGGGAACGCATTTATTCGTTCCTAGTTCGGTTGGGAATAGATCGAATGAAGAAATAACATTTTTGAATTAGGAACACATATTGTGATGAATTTGGGATTAATAACAAAACCGAATTAGGAACGAATAAATGCGTTCCCTACTATTGCTGTTTTAATTAAATTTCCAGATTTCTATTTTTACTCCATCATATTCTTCATTTTCATTTGGTTCATCAGCAGTCCATTCTTGTTTTTTCACTTTATCAAAGATCAAAAGCTGGGCTTCTTTTATACCGTGCTTATTAGCATATCCTGCGGTTTGCTCTATTCCTTGATTCCTTACAGTGGCATAGCTTTGGTTTTTATTTATGACCTTAAGCTCTATGATGATTTTTTGATAATTTATGGTGGAAGGGTATTTCCACTTTACTAAGATATCAAGTCGTTTTGTCCCAGAAGCATATTCTCTTTCGATATATCCATTACCATTTACAACTCTTTGCAGGAAAGCCTGTAATACAAGCTGATATTTGGCTTCTTCATAACCTCTTATATGACTACCCCAAATTTCCTCGTTTTCGTTCCAAAATGTTCTAAACAAGGTAAGTAATGTTTTGATATTAATACTCCCATCTGGATTCTTCCACATAATTTTATCTTCATCAAAATATTGTCTTCTGCTACTTTCTTCGGTCAATACGCGAGGAATTATTTCCCGGTAAATTTGATTTGATATGCAAAGTGATTTATTTTGAATCTTTATAATTCCCAAATCAATGCAATAATCGGTGTCATCTTTATTTGGGGCAAGATCTGTTCCAAGTATCATAGGCAATAATATTCTTCTTACCCTATCTTCTTCAAGTTTATCTGTAAGCTGATCAAGATGAGTTTGTCGCCCTAATATCAAATTTTCCTTTGCTAGTTCAATCTTTTCTGGAGTGATAGTAACGCTTCTATCTTTATTTTCTGCCATTTTGTAAGTTACTTCGCGAGCTAAAGCATTTACCAACCAGGGCTGTCCATCAGTGTAGTCCATTACCAAATCAAAGCATTCTTCTGTAAAGGCTTGCCCTGTATCGGAGGTATGCTGGTTGTATAATTCGATTACCTCTGCTTTTGAAAAGTTTCCAAGTCTGAGAGATTCTGTTTTTATATTAAAGGCACTACCCCCAGTAATAATTTCGTTTTGACTGGTATGGATTCTATAATCTTTTATATCTCGCACACCGCAAAGGATTATCGTAGAAGGGAATCGCTCAGGTCTTTTATCATAGCCACTTCGAAGCTGCCTGAGTACAGAAAGCAATGTATCACCTATCAAAGAATCTATTTCGTCTATAAACATTACGATAGGCTTTTTAATGAAATTAGATAAATATTCCAGCATTGCGTTCAAACTATTCTCTGAAGCAAGTGATTTGTAATATGTTATAGATTCTTGAAAAGGAAAACCGTCTTTATAAACCCACCGACATCTACTCAAAATTTCTTGCACAAATTCATCAGTCGCTTTCTGTATGTTATGCCGCCAAGCTTGCCCAACTTCAAAATTTACATACACCGCGAAATATTTCCCTTCCTTATTTAAATAATCTTGCAGGGCAAGTAAACAACTCGTCTTCCCTGTTTGCCTAGGGGCATGAAGGATAAAATACTTTTCTTCATTTATTAAACACATTATTTCTTCTGTATTCCATCTTTTCAAGGGGTCTATTTTGTAAGCTCCCGGTCGGTTTACAGGACCTGCGGTATTAAAATGACGCATTTTTTACTCCTAAATCTCTCTTTTCAGTACAAATAATTTACATAGTACTTTTATGTCAAGGAAAAATTCGTAGGGAACGAATGAAAGGCTTTCCCTACGAAAAATATTTCTTGACAAAAAATCGATGTATTAATATTTTAGTTCAATATACATGGAGGAAAAAATGTTTGACTTATCATATGTACAAGATTTTTACAAAAATTTCAACACTGTCTCACCATTTACTGATGTTAATGTGCTCCAATTTCTATTTGATAGGATGAAATCTTACGATGATATAATAGACTTATACAAGTCTTTTATGACCAGACCTAAACATGAGCGTGTTTCCAAAATGGAGACTAAAGACCATATTTTAAAGACAGCGAAATCTTTCAACCCATATTTCAAAGATGACCCTACCAATCCTTATAAAATAGAAAATAAGGATTTAGACAAGTCGGAATATCTTTGGGATAAAGGCGACTGGCAATATCACGGTGGATTTTTTCAAATACATAATAGGTACTTTAGGAAACAAGAGTATTGGCCCAGAATCAGAATCTATCTCTCAATGGATTATAATTTTTTGCATAAATACTTTTTCGGTACTTTTATGCAAAAGATATCAGATATCGAAATCGACCAAAGTATTTCCATATCAGGCAAATGCCCTTGTGCCTTTAAGGTAGATTGTGGGTTTGCTAGGGAAGACAAATGGTTTCTAAGAAGTGACAATGTAGTTATTTACACCATAGAAAAATATCTACCTTTCATTATGAAAGCCTTAAATGACACGTTTGAATGTATCCCAAAAAACAAATTAGAGTTAGATAAAAAATTACTCAAAAACAATATCTTTAAACCTTCAATGACTTGTCATAGCTTTGTAGAAAATAAAAATTTGACCTTCATTGAAAGACATGTTGGTTTAGCACCGGAACTTTCAGGATGTGTAGAATCCTATAATGAGGCTATCGCAAAGTTTTTAATTAACTATAAAAAAGAAAATGAAGTTTTAAACTTTGAGATATTCCATAATTTCATTATAGAGAACCTCGAAATCGCTAAAACAGTTGATTTTAAGGATCGTCACAACATATTTAATATTCATATGTTACAACCATTACTAACTAATAAGAGATTAGTGAAGGTTTTAAAGGGAGAAGACCCTGATAAATTGTGATAATTCTGATTTGCACCCAAATTAGTTGGGAACGCATTTATGAGGGCACTCTAAAAACCCTTCTGCGATTAATTTCCCGTAGGGAAATAAGACCGATAGAAAACATTGCACCCAACTCGTTCATTTCCCGTAGGGAAATAAGATCGGTGCAACCTATTGTGTTGTTGTTATTTCCCTACGGGAAATGGGTGGTGTGGTCGTGATACATTTCTACCGATCTTATATCCCTACGGGATATTAAAAGCGGAAATAATAGTCATTGAGGGTTTTTAGAGTGCCCTCATTTATTCTTTCCTGCTTCGATATGAAACCCAACAGAACTAGGAACGAATGAATGCGTTCCCTACAGAATATGGAATAGGAACGAATAAATGCGTTCCCTACAAAATAAACAAGGAGAAAAAAATGAAAAAGCTATTCATTTTCTTAACAGCTCTATTAATCATAGGGCTAGCTTACAGCGAGGTAACCTTGCTGTTTGACGACTTCGAAAATATGTCCAACAATTGGACATTTGTCAACGGTACTCAAATCAACAAATGGGTTATTGGAAGCCAAGCGACTGACAATGAAACCCATTCCATCTACATCTCTAACTCACCAGATGGCACGGAAAACCCTGCACATGCATATACTTTAACACCTAACCGGAACAACGTTTATTTCTATCAGGACATAACATTCCCCGAAAATGCAATTTATATAACTTTGTCTTTCGATTTTTTCACAGGTCTTCAGACGAGTGGTATGAATTTTATGGAAGTTTATTTGCCAGAAACTTCTTATGTGCCTGAAGCAAATACTGGTCCCATACCAACGGTACCAAACAGAATAGGTAGATCCAGATATAATTCAGGTTATGATTTAAGCTACTACACCGGTGGATATTGGACTAACTATTCAATTGATATCCCAACTGATTTAGCAACAGGGCAAACAAAAAGACTTCTATTTTTATGGACTAGTACATGGGGTGGTACGGCACAATATAACCGTGAACCAGTAGCTCTTGACAACATCAAGATTACCTATACAGAAAAACAACCCTATCCAGCAAAAGTAGTAAATCTTAAACCAAATAACAATGCCGAAAACCGCACTGTATCTCAGCGTTTACATTGGTATCTTGAAGGCACAACTCCAACAGGGTATTATATTTACATTGATACCTATAATCCACCTACAACTATGTATGATGTAGTAGGTGATTTTTCAAACTTCCGACCCGACCCTGCTTTAGAATGGGGGACAAAGTACTACTGGCGAGTAGTGCCTTATAATGAACATGGATATACAGAAAGCGACACTGTCTGGAGTTTTAGTACACGCCAAGACCCCACAATAACAGAATATCCTTATCTTGAAGATTTTGATAGATCACCAATTTATTCTTATTCTTTTCCCACAGGTTGGGAAATAGCTGCAAACCCTGAGTATTTTGATTTTTTACCATGGATGGGTTCTACTACCGGTTCATATAGTTATCCTAACTTTATCGCATTTTTGGGGCATAACAATCCTGCAGCTGAATACACTACCATAATTTCTACTCCTCCCATTCAAAACATCACAGAGAAACGACTTGTTTTTTATGCATCTGCTCAAATTGATGGTGTTGCTTTAAGGGTTGGAACAATGAAATGGCAAGATGATACAGATTCGTTTGTGGCTATTGACACAATACATCTTACAACAAAATACGAACAATACATAGTTAACCTATCAGATGCTGTGGGTGATTATGTGGCTTTCAGTAATCTTTTCGATAGCACAATATCACAACCTACGTTCTTGAAGAGAATTGACCATGTTTTAATTGAGAATAATCCTGTTAATGAAAATTCTTCAGTCACTTTGCCCATCGTTACTGAATTAAAAGGTAATTACCCTAACCCATTTAACCCGGAAACGATTATTGAGTTTTCACTTGACAAAAAAACAGATATAAGAATCGATGTTTACAACATTAGAGGGCAGAGAGTAAAAACACTTTTGAATAGTGTTGTGGATAAAGGTGAGCACTCTGTTTTATGGAATGGAACTGATGATAATGAACTTGCTGTAAGTAGTGGTGTTTATTTTTACAGAATGATGACAGATGATTATAGTCAAACAAAGAGGATGTTACTATTGAAATAGGGAAGGGATTTTTTCGTTCCTAATTCGATATGGATCCCATTTTGTCCGTACGGAACGCATTTATTCGTTCCTAGTTCGGTATTGATATAATTTTATTCCAACCGACCATGGGATATTGAAATAAAATTTATTCCAAACCGAACTAGGAACGAATAAATGCGTTCCGTACAGGATTGAGATGGAGAAGGAGATAAAATGACAAAAAAACCACTCCCCATAGGAGTTAGTGATTTTAAAGAAATCATAACTAAAAACCTTTATTATGTTGACAAATCTTTGTTTATTAAAGATGTAACAGGTAGCGGTGCGAAAGTATTACTATACCCTCGCCCCCGTCGATTTGGTAAAACACTAAATCTTTCAATGCTGAAATATTTTTATGATTGTACAGAAGATAACTCAGATTTGTTCAAAGACCTAGCTATATCTAATGAAGAAAACATCATGAAAAAACAAGGGAAACACCCTGTGATATTTATCACTTTAAAGGATATAAAATCAGAAACAGCTAAAGATTGTTTTGATAAGATATATCATGAAATCGGAAGATTATTCAAGGCTCATAAGTATATTTTAAGCGGTGGTTCAATGTCAGATATTGATATTGAGTATTATATCAAAATAATGTCTGAAACTGGAACTAGAACCAATTTTGAAACATCGTTAAAAAACCTAAGCCAATATCTTTCTAAACACTACAAAATTAACCCGATTATTCTCATAGACGAATATGACACACCAATTCATTCGGGTCATTACAATAAATATTATAAAGAAATTATTAGCTTTATGCAAGGTTTTCTTGGTGGTGCGTTAAAAGATAATGTTTTCCTTGAAAAGGGAGTATTAACTGGCATATTACGTGTTGCTCGTGAAAGTATATTTTCAGATTTGAACAATTTAAAAGTTCTCACCATTTTAGAAGAAGAATCTGCTGATAGATTTGGGTTCACTGACGATGAGGTAAATAAAATGTTAACAGATTTAGGTTCGTCTCTAAGCTTTACAGAAGTAAAAAATAGCTATAATGGTTATAATTTCAGCGGATTTGATATATATAATCCATGGTCGATAATAAATTCTGTACAATCTAATAAAATTGGACATTACTGGGCAAACACTTCAAGCAATCTTTTAATTAAAACCATGTGTCAAGAAGCAGGGGAAGAAGTAAAAAACGAAATTATGATGATAACAGAAGGTACAAAACTAAAGAAAAGTATTTCTGACAACATAGTCTTTGCAGATTTAAAGAATAACGAAAAATCTTTATGGAGTTTTTTTGTTATGTGTGGTTACTTGCGATATGACATTGTACCAACCGACATTAATGAAGGAAAATATATAACTGTTGATTTATCAATTCCTAATAAAGAAATTAAAGGAATATTTATTGACGATATTCAAGAAAATTGGTTCGTAAGACCAGAAAAAACTGACGAATTAATAAACATAGCTAATTGCCTAATAGATGGAGATATCGAAAAGTTTAAGCAAGAATTTATAGAATATTGCCAAGAATCATTTTCATACTACGATGTAAGCAATAAAAACCCAGAAAAATTCTATCATGCGTTTGTGCTTGGTATGATAACGTGTCTACGCGATAGATACATCATAAAAAGCAATAGAGAATCTGGATATGGCAGGTCGGATCTATTATTAATACCTATTGTACCATCAACAGGTATCATCTTCGAGTTCAAAAAACTAAACGAAGCCAGAGGTGAAACTTTTGAAAAAGCATTTAGTAATGGTAAAAGACAGCTTCTTGAAAAGCGATATGACCTTGAGATGAAATCTTATGGGATAGAAGATATTGTCTATATTCTAGCTGTATTTAAAGGTAAAGAGGTTATGTTGCAATCATTTCTGTAGGGAACGCATTTATTCGTTCCTAGTTCTGTTGGGAAAAATTTTATTTCAATATCCCATGGTCGGTTAGAATCAAATAATATCAATACCGAACTAGGAACGAATAAATGCGTTCCGTACAGAAAATGTGTGTGTTCCTAGTTCGGTTGGGAAAAAATTTTATTTCAATATCCCATGATCGGTTAGAATCAAATTATATCAAAACCGAACTAGGAACGAATAAATGCGTTCCGTACAGGATATGAAAGGAGAAAAAAATGAAAAAATATTACTTACTTATCGCGCTACTTTTAACTTGTTTCGCCCTAATCCACAGCGAAACAACAGCACAACCACCGTCTAATTTCGGTGAAGAAACCGCAGGGAAAAGTTTTAACCCGTTTCTTATCAGTAGCCTAGCAAATCTAAGATGGTTATCAGAAACAGAATCTGTTTGGGGTTCATCAACCAACAGAGTTTTCTTCAAACAAACCGCAGATATTGATGCCGCCGAAACCAAAAACTGGAACAACGGACAAGGTTTTCGCAGCATTGGAAACCCCAATAACCCCTTTTTCGGCATTTATGATGGAGACAACCATTGTATTTTTGGTATATATATCAATACAATAGGTCAATTATATGTCGGATTCTTTGGTTTTATCCAACACGCAACAATAAAATCATTAAAACTTGTAGATGTTAATATCAGTTCAACCTCTACTGGTGGTATCGGTGGTATTACAGGGCGAACTACAAATAGTTTTATATTTAGATGTTCAGTATCTGGAATAATAAATGCGGTTTCTGTATCAGATGTAGGTGGGTTAATAGGTCGCTCAAACAGTACAGATATTTATTATAGTTATTCAACTGTAACTATTAATGCTGAAAATGTAACAAATGTCGGTGGACTTTTAGGTTTTATGTGGGATTATACTTTTATAGACCATGCTTTTTTTAATGGAACTATAAACAGTTCAAACTCAAGTCTGGTAGGTGGAGTTGTAGGATTGATTTCTGAATCTCAAATTAGAAATGTGTATGTTACCACAAAACAGCCATTAGCTGAGTATTCGCGTGGTATTTTGCCTTCAGCTGATACATGGACAATGGTTATAGACACATTTTGGAACGTTGAAACGACAGCAGATAGTATTGGTTCTGGTGGAGTATTTTTCACAAGTATAGTAGAGGTAGCAGGGTTAACATCAGACCAAATGAAAGATGTAAATACTTATATAAACGGTAATAGTAAAGGTTGGGATTTTGTAAATACATGGTTTATTGACCCTGATATAAATAATGGCTACCCATATTTTAAAGCAAATATATCAACAAAACCTTCAAACTTTTACGAACTCAACGCCGGAACAGAAGAAAATCCATTCAAAATAAGCGATTTAATGAATTTAAAATGGCTATCAGAATCGCGAGAGTTTTGGAGAGACCAAGATGAACAGGTTTATTTTGTTCAAACGCAAGACATCGATGCAACAGAAACTGCTTTATGGAATAACGGTGAAGGATTTATTCCTATAGGTTTAAGCAGATATTTAGGTAATTCTAAATCATTTCTTGGAGTATATGATGGCGCTGGTTATAAAATTGAGAATTTAACAATCAAATCAAGACCACAAACTTTTTACGATATATCAGCAGGTTTGTTTGGCACTGTAGGAGTAACTACAATAAAGAATTTAAGGTTAGAAAATGCTAATGTAATGGGAAGCGATTATGTTGGAGCTTTAGTTGGTAAAGCATACACCTCAACTATTGAAAATTGTTCTGTATCGGGCACGGTTTCTGGTTATCGAGTTATACCGCAAACTTCATTTCATAACAGAGGTTCATATTCCGCTGGAAGTTTAATTGGTTTTGCATCGCATCAAACACATATAAACATGTGTTACTCAAATGCTTTCCTTTTAGCAGAAGAGGCTAGCTCTTCAGGTGGATTAATAGGTGGCTTGGCATACAGGTCAACTTTAAATAATTCGTTTTTTAGCGGCAAAATTGAATTTACGCCTTATTCTGAAAGTAGTTTAGCTGGTGGCTTGGTTGGTTTTGGAAGTGTTATGGGTGATTCACGTTCAAATATACATAATTCTTATGTTACAAGTAGCGAAAGTTTTGTTAATATCTACGGACTTGTTGGAAATGCAAACAGATTAAATGTTTCCAACACATTTTGGGATGCTCAAACTACAGGTGTCACAGAAGCTGTTGGAAGTACTTGGGCTGCAACTTTAAATAATGCTGTAGGTTATAACACAAACGAAATGAAATCAATACAAACATATACTAACAGTGGCTGGGATTTTGAAAATATCTGGTTTATTGACCCTGATATCAATAATGGTTACCCTTATTTAAGAAGTATGTCGGATTTTGTTTCTGATATTGAAGTTTCAATAATAAAAATAAATACAAGATTGTTAGGGAATTATCCTAATCCTTTTAATCCCGAAACTACTATTAAGTTTTCACTTGACAAAAAAACAGATATTAGAATTGATGTTTACAATATAAGAGGACAAAGAGTAAAAACACTTTTGAATAGCTTTATGGATAAGGGCGAACACTCTGTTTTATGGAATGGAACAGATGACAATGGGCTTTCTGTGAGCAGTGGTGTTTATTTTTACAGAATGATGACAGATGACTTTAATCAAACAAAAAGGATGTTGCTATTGAAGTAGGGAACGGATTTATTCGTTCCTAATTCGATATGGATCCCCATTTTGTCCGTACGGAACGCATTTATTCGTTCCTAGTTCGGTTTGGATCCTCATTTTGTCTGTACGGAACGCATTTATTCGTTCCTAGTTCGGTTGGGATCAATACCGAACAAGGAACGAATAAATGCGTTCCGTACAGGATTGAGATGGAGAAGGAGATAAAATGACAAAAAAACCACTTCCCATAGGTGTTAGTGATTTTAAAAAAATAGTCACAGAAAACCTTTATTATATCGACAAATCTTTGTTTATAAAGGATGTTGTCGATAGCGGAGCGATGGTTTTACTATACCCTCGCCCCCGTCGATTTGGTAAAACGCTAAATCTTTCAATGCTGAAATATTTTTATGATTGTACAGAAGATAACTCAGATTTATTCAAAGACCTAGCTATATCTAATGAAGAAAATATCATGAAAAAACAAGGGAAACACCCTGTGATATTTATTACTTTAAAGGATATAAAATCAGAAACAGCTACACATTGTTTTAGGAGAATATATAAAGAAATCAGTCAATTATATCATGCACACATAAACATATTGCAAGACAACTCTTTAACCGACTGGGAAAAAGATTATTTTAAAAGAATACTGACAGAAAAAGGCGATCGAACTGATTATGAAGTATCTCTTAAAAACCTAAGCCAATATCTTTCTAAACACTACAAAATTAACCCGATTATTCTCATAGACGAATATGACACACCAATTCATTCGGGCCATTACAATAAATATTATAAAGAAATTATTAGCTTTATGCAAGGTTTTCTTGGTGGTGCGTTAAAAGATAATGTTTTCCTTGAAAAGGGAGTATTAACTGGCATATTACGTGTTGCTCGTGAAAGTA
>Ga0099364_10010296_pt1 | contig 12866 bp, 9 predicted proteins | sample TergutTh196P3_FD_73070 | JGI IMG/M metagenome (GOLD analysis project Ga0099364, IMG submission 73070) | Microcerotermes parvus P3 segment gut microbial communities from Pointe-Noire, Republic of the Congo - Th196 P3 | ecosystem: Host-associated > Arthropoda: Insects > Digestive system > Gut ...
TCTGGAGCGTTAAACCAAACGGCGGTAGCCTCGGCGAAACCGGACGCGAAAAGTGTAGTAACGAAGGAGGAAGGAAGCTGAATAGCTACAGTATTTGTAGTTTTTTGTAGGTCTTCCGTAACGGGAAACTGCTTGCCTGTGTGCTTCCATCAATTTCCTTGTCCCTGTGATTTTCATGGTTATGGAATACACTGAACAATTCAATTTTTCGCACGAAAATGATGTAGTGCGCTGATTCTAATCAACGCAACTTTGTGAATTTCGGTTTTCCTGTTACCGGTTTTGCGATGTTGCCTGGAAACAGGCCTTGCCATAATCGTTTTCGTCTTTATGATCTGACAACTGGTACGCAATATCCTGGAAGCATCGAAATCAATATATTGGTGGTACCCAAATTTCAGGGACCGGCTGGAACTTCCCTGGGTGGCGGGGTGTTTTTTTTCAAATCCCGGACGCGAGGAGAATTTATGAGTGCTGCGCAAGATAGCCCTCCAATTGAAAAAACGTGGGCAAAAATCGAATATTTGACTGGAGAAGCGCGGGAGAAGGCTATGGCTGAAGTCATGGAAAAGTCTCGCAGATACAGGGAGTCACTGATTCATGACGCCTATCTGGATGGACTCGAAGAAGGACGACTGGAAGGACGGCTGGAAGCAAGACTGGAGGCAAAACGGAGAGGCAGGCTTGAAGTGATGCGTGATATTGCAAAAAATCTTTTGCGACATAAAGTACCTGTTGAAATCATTGTTAATTCGACTGATCTGACGCTTGCTGAAATAAATGCGCTTGCTGCTGAACCGGGCGCGATGAATGAAGACTGAACCAGACTTTATAGAGCAAATTTAAACTTCCGGAAACTGCTCAGGAATGGCGATAATGGCGGAGGCTGTTCGCGAAGCTGCTTCCTGCAGGATAATTACGGAAAATATGGTGTTGCCTGATACCCAGGTTTTATCAGGCGAAAATTTTCGGATCAGATCCGTATATTGACAGGGAGAGAACAGCACTGTTGTGGATGGTCTCTCCCTATGTTTTTCGATTTCTGAACGTGGTGCGCATGCACACTTTTGTCACTGTTCTTTGCTGTTTTCATCATCAAAGAACGCCAGTGCGTCCTCGAGCTTGCGTGTTCTTGAAAATGGCGGCAGGCTTTGCCAGATCCGTTTGCCATAGCCTTTATCCACGATTCTTGTATCGCAGATCATGAGCACGCCTTTGTCCATTTCATCGCGAATCAGCCTGCCTGACCCCTGTTTCAGACTCATGATTGCTTCGGGCACCTGCAGGTCCATGAAGCCGTTTTTGCCGGCCTGTTCCATAGCCCTGAGCCTGGCTCCCAGGACAGGATCATCCGGAGGGGCAAAGGGCAGTTTGTCCACAACAACGAGGGAGAGAGCCTCACCTTTTACGTCAACCCCTTCCCAGAAGCTTTGTGATCCCACTAAAACGGCATTGCCTGCATCACGAAATTTCTCCAGCAGATCAGTCCGGCTTGACTGCCCCTGTACAAACAGAGGGTAATTCCAGTCGCGTTCGGCAAAGGCCTCCCTGAGTCGTGCAGCTATCTGATCCACGGCTCTGAGACTTGTGCACAGAACGAATGCTCTTCCTCCTGCTGCTTCAATCATCGGCAAAATGGCATCTGCTACAGCATCCGGGTAGGCAGGTGTGTTCGGCAAAGGCATGCTTTCCGGAACATAAAGCAGTCCATGCCTGGAATAGTCAAACGGACTTGGCCAGGTTTTTGACCGGGCTGAATCCAGTCCAAGCTGCGATGCAAAATAGTGGAAATCGTTTTTTACCGCAAGCGTTGCCGAGGTAAAAATCCAGCTGCGTTCTGGAACTTCCTCACGCTGACGCGTGAAAACATCCGCTACGGACAGCGGAGTTTTATGAAGCTGTATCGTTTGCCCAAAGAATTCAACCCACAGCACATATTCCGGATCACCTTCGTTGAGTGCTTCATCTGCCCATGCCTGCAACTGCTCAACAAGACGTGAGGTCTGCTCGAAATACAGAGGTAACATTTCCGAACGCTCTGCATGCGCATCTAAAACTTTCGCCATGCTGACCATCTCTCCCGTCAAAACAGGCAGCTGCTCAAAGAAAAGATGCGTTTTAGCCATCTGGTTGACTGCGATCTTCTGGCTGTCCGATGCAAAAGTCAGACGCAGATCCCGCGCTGCTTTTTCGACGTTCGAGGTAATGACACTCCAGTCCGCATCGCGGGCGTGCGCCAGACCTTCTGCCCTGATTGCATGACACAATTCAATAATCTGAGCTGATGAGACCCTGTCTCCAAAGAAAAGTGTCGCCGTATCGGGAAGCTGGTGCGCTTCGTCAAATATGACCGTATTGGCTGTTGGCAGCAGGTCATTCAGACCGGCGTCCCTGAGCACAATGTCTGCGAAAAAAAGGTGGTGATTCACGACAACAACATCGGCCTGCTGGGCGGCCTGCCGCGCCTTTACCACAAAACACTGTGCGTAATATCCGCAGTCCGTTCCGGGGCAGTTATCCCGTGTTGATGTAACGTGGCTCCATACGGAAGCGTTTTCAGGCACACCTGGCAGTTCAGCCTTGTCACCTGTTTGCGTCATTCTGGCAAAGCGCGCAATCCTTTGCAGGTGGACAGTATCTTCACGGGATACAAAACGCCCCTGCGTGTGAGCGCGATCCAGATGCAAATGACAGACGTAATTTGCGCGCCCTTTCAACAGTGCAATCGAAACTGGCACGTTCAGCGCTTTTCTTACAACCTCCAGATCTTTGGAGACAAGCTGATCCTGCAGATTTTTTGTCCCTGTCGAGATAATCACTTTGCCACCCCACAGGAGTGCTGGCACGAGATAGGCAAAAGTCTTGCCGGTTCCCGTCCCCGCCTCCACCACGAGTGATTCACCTTCTTCAATCGCCCGGGCAATTGCCTGCGCCATCTCGATCTGGGATGGCCTCATGCGGTACTGGTCAATGTTTGCTGCCAGAGGCCCCCGGGAACTGAAGATATGCCCGATTGCGGCATCATGTCCGGATGCTTCGTGAGGCTGCTCAGGATCGGTTATGGGCATGGCAGTATCCTGTCACTTTTCGTAAAACTCTCGGGGTCGGGGGTAACTCAGTCAGGCAGGGTTATGTCGAGCTGAACCGGGCAATGATCGCTCCCCAGAATATCGGCATGAATGCGTGAGGAAGCAACATATTGCATGAGCCGGTTGGAGACAACAAAATAATCAATGCGCCATCCCACATTTCTGGCGCGTGCGCCGGCCCGGTAACTCCACCAGGTATACGCATCTGTCACATCAGGATGCAGCGCACGAAAAACATCGGTAAAGCCACTATTGACAAGCTCGGTCATCTGGGCGCGCTCTTCATCGGTAAAACCCGCGCTGTATCTGTTGGCCCCGGGGTTTTTCAGATCGATTTCCTGATGGGCCACATTCAGATCCCCGCAAAGGATAACGGGCTTGAGCCTGTCGAGTCCCATCAGATACTGTCTGAACTCGTTTTCCCAGCGCATACGATAATCCAGTCTGGCAAGCTCGGCCTGAGAATTGGGGGTATATACATTAACCAGATAAAATCTTTCAAATTCAAGTGTAATCACACGGCCTTCATTGTCATGTTCGGCCATACCAATTCCGTAGGTGGCATGAAGCGGCTCAATGCGCGTAAAAATGGCAGTTCCTGAATACCCCTTTCTGACAGCACTGTTCCAGTACTGGGTGTACCCGTCAAGACTGACCTCTGCCTGCCCCTGTTGCATTTTGGTTTCCTGCAGACAGATGATGTCAGGATCGAGCATCTGCATAGAAGCAATAAAACCCTTACCTAAAATGGCTCGCATGCCATTTACATTCCAAGTGACAAGTCGCATAAGCATTCTGAAAGTATTTATTCTGGAGGTTTTTTTCCGCAACACTCTGGTGGAAGTGCACACCGGATGGACAATCTTCATCCGGACTGCTGTCAATGCGCCTCATTTTATCATGCGGTACGCAGTTGTGCGAGACAGGCCCGATTTTCATCCGGAAACTGTCATAACGGAAAGTTCCGGGTCGTACAGACAAAATCCGTACATCAGGCGTGGAAAGCCGATTTGCCTGAGACCGCTGACGTCCCGTTATTGCGACTACATTCAAAAATGCGCTTTCGGGAAAGCAGAGGTGAACTGAGCCTGTCAGGCCGTGTTCAGGTAGGGGCCAATTCTGTTATACTGGTCCTTTTCGGAAAGTGAAACCTGTACGACCGACACAAACAGCAGGACCGGACCGGAAGCACCTGTATTCTGATATCCTGTCCGGTTTTTGCAGTCTGGTTCAGAAAACCGTTTTCATCAACCAAGCACCAGTTTACTGGAAATGGCGGCCCGTTTACGCTGCCTCTTTGAACAATGACTTTCAGATTTTCACGTCAATCCCTGCGATTCATACTCCCGCTGGCAGTTGTCCTTGCACTCTTTTCCCTTGTTGCCTGGCCTGCCGTGGACTATCTCACGCGTCACTGGTTTGTCCGTGACATAGAAGCGCGTTCGAAACTGCTCGCGGTCACTCTGGAGAAATCGCTTGCTGAAATGCTCCCCAGAAATGAGACGACCAAAGTCCAGCAACTGCTTGACAGCGCCATCATTGATGAACGGCTCTTTGGCATTGCCATCTGCGATCCGTCAAACCAGCTCATGCTTAAAACAGCCGCCTTTCCGGCTTCGCTTACCTGCCAGTCCCTGAAAAAACCGGGCAGTCCCGGCATCGTTACAACCTCGTTGCTCGACATGCCGCAAGGACTCGTTCATGTCGCCGTACGCTTCATTGAAGCAGAGGAGGCCGAAGGTGCACTCGGCACACTCGACACCCTCGGCGCACTTGTCCTCGTGCATGACATGAGCTTCATTCAGTATCGAAGTGCCAGGACCAAAATGTGGTTCTTTGCCACTTTCATACTTTTGGCCGTCATTGTTTCCATCATTACGGTTGTCGTTGGCCATCTGACCTGGAAAAGCTGGAACCGTTCCATGAAGCTCATGATACGGGGTGAGCGTCGCGAAAATCCGGATGCTCCACCTGCACCCGAATTTGAACATCTGCTCGGTGAAATACGTGAACTGATGCGTGATGTAGCCCTGGAGTCCCGCGAGCTTGAAAATCTCCCGCAAATGTGGAGTCCGGACCGGCTTCGTTCACTCCTTCACGAAGAGCTGTCGGGTGATGAAATCATCGTTGTCTCCAATCGCGAACCTTACATCCATATTCGTGATGGAGATGCGATCCAGGTGATACGCCCTGCAAGCGGGCTTGTCACTGCAGTAGAACCCGTCATGCGTGCCTGCTCCGGAACCTGGATTGCGCACGGTGCCGGAACTGCCGACAGGGAAACCGTTGATGAGCACGATCATATCCGCGTCCCTCCGGACAATCCGAGTTATACGCTCAGACGTGTCTGGCTGACTCCGGAAGAAGAACAGGGCTATTACTACGGCTTTGCCAACGAGGGGCTGTGGCCGCTGTGTCACATTGCGCATGTTCGTCCCATGTTCAGAACTTCGGACTGGACCCAGTATGTTGAAGTCAACCAGCGTTTTGCTGACGCAGTCATCCAGGAAGCGCGTACGGACAATCCGGTCGTCCTGGTCCACGACTATCACTTTGCCCTTCTGCCGCGCATGGTCAACGAGGTTCTGCCAAAAGCGACCATTATCACTTTCTGGCACATTCCATGGCCCAACCCTGAATCATTTGGCATTTGTCCGTGGCGTGAAGAGCTGCTTGAAGGCATGCTTGGCAGCACTATTTTAGGTTTCCATACTCCGGTTCACTGCAAGAACTTCATTGAAACGGTTGACCGTTTCCTTGAGACCCGTATTGAACACGAAGATTCCACCATCTCGTTTAACGGCAAGCTCACGCAGATCAGGCCCTATCCCATTTCCATAGCCTGGCCTGACCCTGCTGACGAAGTCCGTCAGCCTCCTCTTTCCGAAACACGCGCCCAGGTGCGCGAGCAGTTTGGCATTGCCGACGGCATACTTCTGGGTGTGGGCGTTGACCGGCTCGACTATACAAAAGGCATCATTGAACGTTTTGAGGCTGCCGAACGTCTTTTTGAGCTCTATCCCGACATGATTGGTCGCTTTTCTCTCCTGCAGATTGCTGCACCGAGCCGCTCAACGCTTGATGAGTACCGGTTCTTTGAAACGCGTGTAACAGCAACTGCCGAGCGCATCAACCAGCGCTTCGGGACGGAAAATTACCAGCCCATACTGCTCAGGATCGGACACCAGATCAACGAAGAGGTCAGGCGCCTGTATCGGGCTGCTGATGCCTGTATTGTCACCAGCCTGCATGATGGAATGAATCTGGTTGCGAAAGAATTTGTCGCAGAGCGTAGCGACAATCTTGGCGTACTGATTCTGAGCCAGTTTGCCGGTGCTGCCAGAGAGTTGCATGAAGCCCTGATTGTCAACCCGTACAACATCGAAATCAGTGCCCATACGCTGTATCGCGCCCTCAACATGCCAGAGGCCGAGCAGCGGCATCGCATGCGGGCCATGCGACTGATAGTGAAAGAATATAACGTTTACCGCTGGGCTGGCCGTATGCTTGCTGATGCTGCGCGATTGCGCAATCGCGAACGTGTGCAGCAGCGCATTTACTCCTATAGCCGAAAATATCGCCAAAGAGGTGTTGTTACCTGAACCGGTTTCCGGGAAGCATCCCCGTTCTGAAAGCTGTTTTATATGGCTTTGTCCGGTTTTGCCCACTTCGTGCAGAACGTCTTTTTTGTCGGAAAAACAACAAAACTTAAAAAAAAGTCACTTTTACACTTCTTTTCTCGCTTTCAGGTGCGGAAAAATCGGTTTATTATTGATTTGTTGACAAATTTTTTGAGCTTATCAAAATAAAAAGTCGCATTCACATGACTGGTACAGGCACCTGAGATGGCGACGTTTGACAGGAATTTTTTATAAATCAACACGTTACCACCTCGATCTGTTGAACCTTGTACGGATATTTCGTTAACGCAATTCCTCCCCGCAACTGCAATCAGGGGTCTTCTTGCGAGAGATTGATGAACATATTTTCGAGAAGAGGAAAAAACCGGCTTGACAGAATCATCCAGAAAGGCATTCTGTGTGCCTTTGACTTTGATGGTACGTTATGCCCCATTGTAAGTCGCAGAGAAGATGCCCATCTTTCGAAAGCTACAAGCGAGCGACTTGACATCCTCAGCAGACTTACCCCTGTTGCCATTATCACAGGGCGTTCCATTGATGACATAGTGCCCCGTCTGACCTTTTCCCCTGCATATCTTGTTGGCAATCATGGCCTTGAAGGTGTTCCAGGCTGGGAAAAGCACTGCAGCCGTTATCGCGATCTCTGTTTTGCCTGGGAAAACGCTGTCCGGGATGCGCTACCCGGGTTGCCCTGCAGGGATGACAACATTGAAATAGAAAACAAGCAGTACTCTCTGACGGTGCATTTCCGGCACAGCGCGGATCCGGATGAAGCGGGCAGACAGCTTTTACCTCTTTTACAGGAAGCCGTTCCTGAAGCCCTGGTCGTTTCTGGAAAATGCATGTACAGTCTTGTTCCGCCAGACGGGCCCAACAAGGGTTCGGCGATGGCCGAGCTGATGCGCATCAGTCAGGCTCCTTCTGCCATTTACGTTGGCGATGACGTGACGGATGAAGACGTATTCAGGCTCAAGCGCATTAACCTGGTCTGTATCCATGTAGAAAAAAACCCGGACAGTGCAGCTACCTGGCACATTGAAAAGCAGGACGACATGATCAATCTGCTGGATGATCTCATCAATCGCATACAGTCCATCCAGTAAGCTGCTTTTTTTTGCCGGGCACCGCCTGGCAACCCCGTTGCAAAAGTCCGTTTCTTCCGCAATCCGGAACTGCTCCAGCTGCAAAAGCCTGTGCGCTGCAGTCTGTGCAAGATGCTGATTTTAAATGCCTGCCTCTATCCCCACCTGCTTTTATGCACCCGGCATGCCTGCCAGAAAATGCTAAACATCAAATAACGGCTTTTTTACACCTTTTTTCATGCATTCAGGCACAGAAAAAACAGGTTACCATCCGTATCAATAGTGGTAATTTTCTTTTATGCCATTAAAAAAACCGGGTTCAGATGGCTGTTACGCACAACTACGCCTTTTCTGCCATACAGGCCGCTTGCAGCCTGACACGTGGCGAGCGGGTATGCCGTAAAATCCGGTGCATCCAAAGGATAAAGCGGTTATCCATATCTGCCTGTCAGAGCTGATGATTATTTCGCAGTTACAGCGCTCTTTCGCAGGTCTGATGGCATCAGCCCGAGGCAGGTGAGGCGCATGCCGCGAAGCAATGGATATGACAATTTTTTAATCCCCCCTTCCCTTGGGGTTCCTTGAGGAGCACGCATGAACAATCTTTCACTTGGGCTTATAGGTAATTCCAGAACCAATGCACTGATAGACCAGAACGCTTCCATCGTCTGGTGGTGCTATCCTTATTTCGCCAGTGATCCGATCTGCAGCAGTCTTCTTTCGCCTGAGCCGAAAGGACGGGAGGTAGGTTTTATTGACGTTGTATGCGACAACATCCTGATGAGCCGCCAGACATATGAACGCAATACTGCCATTTTAACTACGCTGTTCGAGGGCAAGGATGGCTTCAAATTCAAGGTAACCGACTTTGCTCCGCGCTTTCAGCAGCATGGTCGTTTATATGCCCCTTCAACTCTTGTGCGCATCATTGAGCGCGTGGAAGGCAGGCCGCGCATTGCCATTCGCATTCGTCCCACATTCAACTATGCTTCCGAGGAGCCAGAAATACGTACGGGAGCGCATCATATCAGCTATATTGGTTCAACACAGTCCATGCGTGTCACAACCAATGCTGCTGCTTCTGTCATTCTGACCGAGCAGCTGTTCTATCTGAGCGAAAGCATTACGCTCATCATGGGACCCGACCAGACTGTCGAGAGTGCCCCGCGGGAGCTGGGCAGGACCCTTCTGGAGCAGACGCGTGCCTACTGGACTTCCTGGGTGAGAAACCTTGCCATTCCCTTTGAGTGGCAGAGTGCTGTTATCCGGGCTGCCATCACCTTGCGCCTGAACACCTTTGACGATACCGGCGCGATTATTGCGGCTGTAACCACTTCCATACCGGAGGCGGCCAACAGCGGGAGAAACTGGGATTATCGCTTCTGCTGGCTGCGGGATGCCTACTTCGTTGTATCTGCCCTCAATTCCATGGGTGCAACCGGACCGATGCTTCGCTATCTCGATTACATTCTGAATATTCTTGCGGATACACGCGATGCTCCCATCCAGCCTGTTTATGGCATACATCGTGAAGCGATTCTGGAAGAACTGGAAGCACCCAATCTTCTCGGTTATCGTATGATGGGTCCTGTTCGTGTCGGAAATCAGGCCTATCTGCAGATCCAGAACGATGTCTTTGGTGCTGCCGTCCTTGCCTGTACCCATGCTTTTTTTGACAGTCGTCTGGAGCAGGCTGCGGACATGCATATCTATCGCGATCTTGAGCGCATGGGTGAGCTGGCGATCCGCAACTACGATATGCCGGATGCCGGTATCTGGGAACTCAGGGGAACCAGGCGTGTCCACACTTTCTCCAGTGTCATGTGCTGGGCTGCCTGTGATCGTCTGGGCACCATCGCAAAAAAACTCGGTCTTGAGGACCGTGCTGCATACTGGATCGAACATGCCAGAATGATTCATGATGAAATCTGCAGGCGTGCCTGGAATTCCGAACTGAACAGCTTTGTTTCCACTTTTGGTGGAGACAGGCTCGATGCCAGTCTTCTGCTCATGGGTGAGCTTCGTTTCATGGAGCCGGACGACCCCCGGTTCATCAACACTATCGCTGCCGTTGAAAAACATCTGCGTCGCGGTGATTATCTGTTGCGTTATGACGAAGAGGATGATTTCGGTTACCCGGAGACGGCTTTCATCATCTGCACTTTCTGGTGGATACTGGCACTTACCTATATTGGTGAGAAAGAAAGAGCGCGGGCGCTTTTTGAAAACATCCTTTCCAAGCGCAATCATCTCGGACTGCTCTCTGAAGATCTGGATCCGGAAACGGGCGAGCTCTGGGGTAATTTCCCGCAAACCTACAGTATGGTCGGCGTTGTCATGTGCGCGATCCGTCTGTCGAAGCCGTGGCACGATGCATTTTAGTGGCTCTTTGGCGTTCTGCTCCTGAAAAGAGCTGAATAATTTGCAAAACGAATGGCTGGCCGTATCTGTATGCGGCGAGCCATTCTTTTTTTACGTGGCTTTACGGAAGGAGCGCTTTTTTTCGTGCAGATTTCGATCACTGCCCCCAAAAGCCGGTTTTTACACCGGTTTTACACTTTGAACCGTTCTGAAATCGTGTGTCAGAAAGCTCAGGAAAACAGGGCGCAAAAGGAAAAATGCACACTCTCTCCTGCTAAATCGTAAAACTTACGTAATATTTCTAAAAAAAAATACAAAAAAACCCTTCACCTTGTTGATTTTTTGAAAAAAACAGATTATTATAGTCTTAAACTGTATTTAGAATAAAATTTCGCAGACAAGATACATTCTCTATTTTGAGTCATGAACAGGAAAAACCGCACCCTCTTTACTGACAGAAACAGGATAACTGCACGCAGAAGGATCATTGTGCTGGGTTTTTTGCTCCTCCTGCTGGTGTGGGGTTATGCCCAGGCTGACGCTTACTCTTTCTCTCAGTCCTCTTCCCGGCACGAAGCGCTGGTGCCACCGCCTGCTCTGAATCCTGCGATGCAGACAAAAAACCAGAAAAACGTTGCAGCTCAAGCGGACGGGATATATGCCATTTACCTGGCGGACAGGATGGTCTCCCCACAAAAGGACCTGCCGGCGGTTTCAGCAAACCGGGCCAGTGAAAGGAGCTGGACGCTTGCAGTTGAAGGTATGCGATCTCCGGTCAGGGAAGCGCACGGCAACACCGAGAGGCTTGAGAGTTTTGGTGGTCTGGTCAAGGGCAATATCCGTTTCTGACCCATGTTTCTTCCATGATCAAAGCCGGGGTATTCCCGGCTTTTTTTGTTTCGGGATGTGGGGTTGGTGGGCTTTGGGTGCGCCCATTGTCCGCCGAAAAGTTTTTCGCTGACGTTCTTCGCATTCTGTCGCAGGATCTCTTTTTGAGCTGAAGTGAGTCGGCGCTGGATCGCGCAGCCTGTGTCAGATGGAAATGCCGGTCATGCTACGAGTGATCCTCTGGGGAACTGCGCGGTAAATACGCTCCCTACTCCGAGTTCGGACTGAATCTGCAGTTGTGCGCGATGGCGTAGCAGTGCGTGCCGCACGATTGCCAGCCCCAGTCCGGAACCGCGCTCCTGTCTGCTGCGCGTCTTGTCGACCAGGTAAAACCGTTGCGTCAGGCGGGGAATATGTTCGGCTGCAATGCCGATACCGGTATCTTTTACAGAAAACTGCGGGCCCTCTTCCGTGTTTTCCCATTTCAGTTCGATTGTCCCGCCGGGCGGTGTATAGCGCACTGCATTTCTGACCAGATTCCAGAAGGCTGTTCTGATTTCGTCGTCGCAGCCATAGATGATTTCCGGTCCGTCTTTTGCCTCCAGCGTAATGGTATGCCGTCCTTTTGAAACCATGATTCCTTCATCGTAGACGCTTTTGACTATGGCGTGCATTTCGACCGGTTCGCGCGCCACCGGATTGTCGGGAGATTCGAGGCTGGTCAGCAGCAGCATACTGTCTACCAGTCGCTGCATTCTTTCGCCCTGCTCCCGCATCAGCTGGAGGTGTGCGGAGCGTGTTTCCGTATCCATATCCGGATATTCTTCGGCCACTTCCAGAAATCCGTTGATCACAGTCAGTGGGGTTCTCAGTTCGTGCGATGCATTTGCGATAAAGTCGCGGCGCATTTTTGCGATATTTTCCTGTTCCGTATTGTCGTATGTCACAAAAATACGGCGTCTGTTTTCGAATGGAATGACCTGCAGGAGCAGTCTTCTGTCGCGACTGGTCAGTGCGAGCATTTCGTCATAGTGTCCGAGTATCAGGTAGTCGATGAAGTCGGGGTTTCTGACCAGGTTGGTGATGCGCATTCCTTTATCGTTCTGTGCGGACAGTCCCAGGTGCCGTTCTGCTGCGGGATTGCACCATTCGATGAACATGACATCGTCTGTGATGACCACGCCGATCGGCAGATGTGCCATTGCCTGTCTGAATCGTGCGAGCCATTCGGTCAGTTCTGCCTGGCTTTTTTCTTCATCGCGTTGCAGGAGCATGAGCCGGTCGTAAATATCGGCCCATGCGCCCCACCCTCCGGGTGACTCGTCACTTTTGGGGTTATCCAGCCACACATTCAGTCGTGAAAGAAAGTGCAGTTGCATGACTGCCATTGCAGTCATGAGGACCAGTCCGAACAGCAGTCCGACTGCAGGGCCGTACACATACCACAGCACAGCTGTCGAAATCCATATAAATGACAGTCTTAATCCAACCGGAATCCAGAATAAAGTCTGAGGGGTCATTACATTCTCACAATCGGGCAATCATGAGGATATTGTATTAGAAGATTGTATGCGCGAGAGGTGAAATGCAGGAAGAATGTCGAAAAATTTCTGATTTTTTTGATGGAAGCAGTCGTTCGCACTGATTTCGGTGTATGGCATCTGCCATGACATTCAAAATCACCCTGACTCAAACAAGCTGTCAGGCTGCTGAAAGCATTATGCTTTTTTGCCAGAGTCCAGGTATGGGGCCTGTTGTTCAAAATCCAAACCTAAATTAAAATCCAAACCTCCGCAATATCCCATAAAAAACCACGAATAATCAATAATATAACTTACAAAAGGTTTGGATTTTATTTCATACTA
>Ga0099364_10010297_pt1 | contig 12865 bp, 11 predicted proteins | sample TergutTh196P3_FD_73070 | JGI IMG/M metagenome (GOLD analysis project Ga0099364, IMG submission 73070) | Microcerotermes parvus P3 segment gut microbial communities from Pointe-Noire, Republic of the Congo - Th196 P3 | ecosystem: Host-associated > Arthropoda: Insects > Digestive system > Gut ...
CCCATTCCGAACAGAGAAGTTAAGCCCCGTAACGCCGATGGTACTGCAACAGTGGGAGAGTAGGTAACCGCCATCCTTTTACAAAAACCTTCACCGGAACGGGTGAAGGTTTTTTTTGTGAGATTATGTTGAGCTTTAGCCAACAATCCCGATGGATTACATATTTCGGCGAAGAACAACCCATGTAAGTGTATCGGCTATATGCGACAGGAAAGATTTGTTCCGGAAAATAATCAAGGAGTACCGGCTATTTCTTCTGTTATCAACTTTTTTAATACATCAAACACTTTATCAATTGTAATTTGATCCTTGTTTTGCGGATAAATATCCTTCACAAAATCATGATTCAATGCATCCGATATTGTAAGAAATAATTTTACTTCCATATCATCCCGTTTGTACAAATCGTATACATTCTGCCTTGTTTTTCCGATTTTTCTTGCAAGTTCGGCGCTATTGATATGATTCTCTCTTACAAATGTTTGTATTAATTTTCCTAAATGTATTTTTTTGTAATCCATAATATGCTAATTTATAAATATTTATCGAAACTCCTTAAAAAAAATGAAAGATATTTTATGAATTATGCATGAATTTATTTGTCATTTTGAGGAATAATGTATTATGTTTGTATCGAATTTATATTTGCGCTATGATTTAAAATGATAGTATAATTGCAAGAATTTTATCTAAAATAATATGATATGAAAAAAGCGAAGATTGACTTTGGTAATGATCAGATGGTAATCCATGAAAGATCATCCGCGGAAAAATTTAACTACAAAGAAATATTATGTATAACATACGATATGCCTTATTTAAAACTATGCACAACTTTCGGTCGGGATAAATTATTTTTTTACAGTTTAAAAAAGTTGATAACTCAACTTCCGGAAGATTTTTTTCAATGCAGCCGTTCGGCGATTGTAAACAAGCGTCATGTAACCGGATACTATACAAAAAATAAAAAAACCTGTATTACAATGAGCAACGGAGAATCAATTCCTGTTTCAAGACTAAACAAGTACAAACTTACCGGAATAATAGCCATCAAATAACCGTTCGGATTACTTATCTATACCATTCACTGTCCTGAATGTTAAAATTGTTGGAAGTTAAGAATAGGATATGCAAATTTGCGGTGGTAAAAAATAGAGGAATAAAACAAATGAAAGTAAAAGGGAAAAATGTTTTTGTGAATTTTCTTGCGCTGCTTGGCGTAAGACATACCTCATCGTTTTCCCATCAAACCTACAATGAACATCCGCATAAATACAACCTGTATGGACTGTCTGAAATGCTGTTGAACTATGGCATTCAAAATGCCGCTACACAAATTGAGGATAAAGAAAATGACATTTTCAATATCGAACCCCCTTTTGTTGCTCATTCCGGCGGCAGTTTTGTAACCGTTGAAAAGGTGGACTCCAACAACGTACATTTTAGCAGTAACGACACAAAACTATCCGCTCCCGTTTCTAACTTTATCAAATCCTGGTCGGGTGTAATCCTTTTAGCCGAAACTTCGCCTGAATCAGGCGAACCGGATTATCACGAACATCGAAAAAAAGATATAATCCATACTGCTCAACTTTCTATCCTCGCTTTAGCCGTTATACTGATATTGGGCGTCACTTACATGGATCGTGCGCTCTATACCGATTGGGGCATTTCCTGGCTTCTTTTAGTCAATTTTGCAGGTATATTTGTCTGCTCTCTGCTTGTATTGAAACAGCTGCATGTTCAAAGCCGGTATGTCGACAAGATTTGTACGCTGTTTAGCCAAAGCGACTGCAACAATGTGCTGGAATCAGACGCCGCCAAGTTGTGGGGAGTTTTCGGATGGAGCGAAATCGGATTGGGGTATTTTACGGCGAATATCATTATGCTGCTGTTCTTAACACCTTTGATGCCCTGGTTGGCTATTATCAATATATTAGCGCTTCCATTTACCATTTGGAGCGTATGGTATCAAAAAGTCAAAGCACAGCAATGGTGTCCGCTCTGCCTGATCGTACAGATTCTACTATGGTCAATCTTTATCATCAACTTAGCATTCGGTTATATAACTCTTCCCATCATTGAGGAAAACGAAACAATCTTTTCTCAATTATTCAATTATCCACAATTCATAATTGTCGTCTGCATATTCGTTATTCCCATTTTCGCCCTCAATCTTTTACTTCGCAAACTGAGCAAAGGTAATCATGTCGTAGAACTGCGGCAGGAAATCAACAGCATCAAAACTAACGAAGACGTTTTCCGCGCACTGCTTGTTCAACAGCCTTATTACGAAGTGGCTATATCTGACTCGCTGATCCTTTTCGGAAATCCGGATGCCAAGTTGAGGATAACCATCCTTACCAATCCTTTTTGCAATCCTTGTGCCAAGATGCACACAAGAGTGAGAAATCTGCTCAAAGATACCAAAGATAATATATGTATTCAATACGTGTTTTCCGCTTTCAATGAGAGTTTGGAATATGCCAATCGCTATTTTATTGCTGATTATTTAGAGAAAGGCAAGGAAACGGCTTGGCAGTTATACTCAGATTGGTTTGAAAAAGGAAAAGCGTTGCAAGAGACCTTTTTCCGTGATTTGCATTTGGATATGACTAATCCTGCGATTGAAGTCGAATTTCAAAAGCACGAATCATGGAGAGAGAAAACGCAATTACGCGCAACCCCAACGATTTTAGTAAATGGTTATAAGCTACCGAATAACTATAAAATTGAAGATTTGCGCTATTTTACGGAATTTGATGTGATCATTAAATAATCCTTGTTTTTGCAGTTGGGAGCAAGGAGTGATAACAAGGCCAAGTTATTACAAAGACAACAACGAATTTGTGAGTTATTTATTTTTTATTTATTAATTAAATTAATGTACAATGGAAAAAAAGAAAATTACATTTAGTAATCTTAAAAAAGTCATGGGCCCAAAAGAATTGAAAAATGTATTAGGAGGAAGCGCTAAAACATGTGCTTGTGGTGGAGAAGAGACCTGGGCTAGATGCCAAACCGATAGCGATTGTCCTGCACAATACGGTAAATGTTACTGTGGTTCATGGTCTTAACTGATTGAACTAAAAATGAATGTTATTGTATTCTTGATGATGAATATGTCTAAAATAAAGACTGATTATTATTAATTCAAAATTTATTGATTTTATTTCCGTCGATACTTTTCTGTTATCGCATATTTATCATTTTTAGTTTACTTTATTGGTTGTGATTTTAAAATTGGCGAAACATTAGATATTATTATTCATATTGTTTCGCCTTTTTTAGTAATATCGTAATTTGTATTTGTTTATCATATAATTATCACATGTCTTAATAATGATTTTCAGTATACAAATAAGGAATTGATGTCCCAAAGAAGTGCGTTTGATTTTTTTATGTATTTTTGCACAAAATGAACTTTTTAAAATCAAAAAATTATGCAAAACAGATATATACAATATTTAATACTAATAATAATTTTCGTTTCAAGTTGCTCTTCAGACAAACACGCAAAAAACGGCTTAGCATATATTGATGTTAAAAAGACATATCTTGAAAAGAAAATTTCTTTGACTGATATTGCCGATGTTTCTTACCTGTATTTAAATTCTGACGACGACGACTATCTTTATAAAGGCAGAATACACTGTATAACAAAAAATACGATAGTTGTTGGTGATGATATATCAGGTAGCATCCTGTTTTTTTCAAGAGATGGGAGCACCAAGTCACGGTTTAATAGAAGAGGGCAAGGCCCTGAAGAATATATAAGAGCGGATCAAATTATTTATGATGAAACAACCAACGATGTATTTGTCTTCTCTTTAAGTTCCAGTTTTTTACAGGTTTATTCTGCAATGGGCGAGTATAAGCGAAAAATTGTTCTACCGGAAGGAGCATACGTTAATCTGTATTATTCTTTCGACGATGAATCTCTTTTTATATATGATGCAAGTGCAAGTAATGAAAGAAAAATTGTTATGGATCAATTTTATGGAACAGATTTAACAATCGAATCTTTTGATTATCCTTTTTACCTGATTTCCAAAGCAGACGGGAAATTTTTGGAATATGTGGAAATACCGTTTGATCCCATACCTTTAGGAATGAATCGGGCTGATGGCACTTATATACCAGGAAGAACCACTCGCATTATAAAATGCCAAGAGGGAATTCTTTTATGCAACCCTGAAACCGATACAGTTTTCCTTTATAGCAAAGATAAAATTTTAACCCCCGTGATTTATAAAACCCCTTCTGTCCGATCTACAAACCCAATGACATATTTAAATAACTGTGTGGATGTAGGCAGTTACCAGTTTATGGAAGTTTTTACAGTTCGCTTTGAGGAAGGAGTATATCCTTCCAAATACTATATGCGTGATAAAAAAACAGGCGAAATATTTCATCAAAAAATTCTCTTGCCGGATTATAAGGGGAAAGAATTTATTATCAGTCCGCTAAGATCGGGTAGAGATTATGAAAACGGCCCTTACTTTGAGTTGGATTTAATCGAACTTAAACAAGCTTACCGCGAAAATAAACTAAGCGGCAAATTGAAGGAATTAGTGGAAACACTCAACGAAGATGAAGATAATAATGTTTTTATGTTGGTTGATTTTAAGTAGGGTATGTCGAGAAAAATGTAATTCTATCAAATACAGCGAGTTTAATGTTATCATTGGCATGTCAAGCGCAAGGTAAAATAGTAAGAATATGAAATCAAATTTTGTGTGGTTTGCAATGATGCTATTTTTTTTCGCAACAAGTTGTTTGCAGGAAAAACAAACGAAAAATGATTTAGCATATATTGATGTGAGAAAAAGGGTTCCTGAAAAAGAAATCTTTTTAACAGATATTGCTGAAGTTACTTACCTGTGCTTAAATTCGGATGATGATGATTATCTGTATAAAGGAAGGATCCACAGTATCACAGAAAACACGATTGTAGTTTGTGATGAGGTTTCAGGAAGTGTATTGTTTTTTACCAAAGAGGGTAATCCCAGGTCGCGCTTTAATCGCAAAGGACAGGGGCCTGAAGAATATTTATTTCCTATGCGCGTGTTATTTGATGAAACAACCGATGATGTGTTTGTCATGGATCAACGCGACCGCACACAGGTTTATTCTTCTACGGGAATGTATAAAAGAAAACTTACCATGCCTCAAGGAGCAGCGCCGGTAAATAATATTGTTTCATACGATGACTCTTCGTTATTTTTTTATGATGAAAATATCGTTTTAAAACGAATCGCTGCAGACTATCATAAAAGCGCAGACAGTATTTGGTTTTCACCGTTTTACCGTATATCCAAACAGGATGGAGCCGTTTTGGACTATGTAGAATTGCAGATGGCTCCCCTGTTTTTGGGGATGATCACGCAAGAAGGGGACAAAATACCGCCAAGGGGTATAAACCGCATCGTAAAAAGCAAAGAGGGCGTTTTTGTGTGTAATCCTGAATCAGACACGGTTTTTCTTTACCGCAAGGATCAACCGCTGCTTCCTGTGCTATATAAAACACCCTCAGCTGCCTCTACAGACCCGATGACCTATCTGAATAATTTTGCAGATGAGGGTAATTACCAGTTTATGGAAGTCTATACAGTGGCAGGAAATGAGTTCGCCGCCCAATTGCCGGTCAAATATTATATGCGAAACAAAAATACAGGCGAAGTGGTTCAACCCAAAATTTTCTTGCCTGATTATAAAGGCAAAGAAGTTGATTTCAGTTTCAGATCCGCCAGGAGAGAGTATGTAAATGGCCACGTGTATTTTGAATTGGACTTAATCGAACTAAAACAGGCAGACCGTGACAACAAACTGATCGGAGAATTGAAAGAATTGGTCGCTACGTTAAACGAAGACGAAGATAATAATGTCTTTATGCTGGTTGATTTTAAATAGGAGGCAAGTTAAAAACACCCATGCATCGAATCTTATTTATTATTATCTATATAATTAAATATCAGTTGGTTGAACCGCGTTTCACCGATGGTTAATAAAGTTGCGTCCCTGCGTGACTTTTCTACCTTTCAAGCCGATACAGACATTATATTGTTCACACGACCCTTTAGAACCCCCGACACAGAATTTACCAGTGATTCAGAATAACCCCACAATTTTTCCGACTGAACCGATAAATATCTCGGTGAAGGCATGGAGTCCAAGGGTTTCCATTCCTGCCATTGAAGTCGAATTTCAAAAGCACGAATCATGGAAAGCGAAAACGCAATTACGCGCAACGCCTGCGATTATAGTTAACGGCTATAAACTGCCGGATAATTATAAAATCGAAGACCTGCGCTATTTTACGGAATTTATTGTCGATAATAAATAATCCTTGCCTTAACTTGTTGCAGGGCATGGAAGCAATAACTTGGCCGGTTATTGTAGAAGAGAGAGGAGCAACAAAGAGTGTTTAACTTTCTTTTTTTGTTAATTATTTTTTTATTGTTAAATTTTTTGATATTTTTGTGTTATAAAAAAAAATGTTTTAAATGAGCTTAAAAAAGTTTTGACTCCGAAAGAGATGAAAAATGTTTTAGGTGGAAGTGGTATTTGTGACGAATACAGTTCCGATTTGTGCTGGGTAAGTTGCATTGATGGCAGTGCAGCTTGCGTGTCAAGTTTCAACTACACTGCACCACAACGTAGCGGTGGCGGTTTTGTCACAGGCGATTGTTAATAATGAATCCTAATTTATACCCTCCAAGACATAATCTTTGGGGGGTATTTTGGGGTACACGGAATCACCTGGTGATATAACACATTTTGATAAAGAGATTTATGTGCAAAAAGAATAAAGGAGTTATGAAAATTTTAGTAATTATCCTGTTGATTACAGTTGTGGGATGCAGCGGCGGAGGTAGTCAATTAAAAGATGGTTTCATCACCGTTGATGTTACGAAACGTTATCCGGAAAAAGACCTGATTCTTCAGGACTTTATGGATGTGGAATATATTCCGTTGGAAACAAATGATGATTTTCTAACTCAGGGTAGAGTGTTAGCCATTAGTAAGGATTTTATTGTGGTCAAAAACCGGATTAATGACGGAGATATTTTTATCTTTGACAGTACAACCGGTAAAGGCTTGAGAAAGATAAACCGTAGAGGTGAAGGCCCTGAAGAATATATTGATATTATGGGGATTGTTATAGATGAAGATATGGACGAAATGTATGTCCATAACGGAGCAGGTTCAGGCAGAATATTAGTATATGATTTTGACGGAAAATTTAAACGAAGTATTAGATACAAAGAAGGCTCCTCGTATTGGCATTTACACAATTTTGACCGGGAAAATTTAATTTGTTATGATAATTTTTTTGAAACAAGGAGTGTTCAGCATCCATTGGTACTTATATCCAAACAGGATGGAAGTATTACAAAAGAAATTCAAATACCTTATGAAAAGAAGATAAGTACTTCCATGAATGTCAAAGTTGGTGATATGGGTTTATTTTTAGGCGCAAATCGTTTTCCAATAATCTGTTATCTTGATAATTGGGCGCTTTCTTTGCCATCATCCGATACTATATACAGGTATCAACCGGATCACACGATGACGCCATTGATCGTTAGAACTCCGTCAATCCAATCCATACAGCCGACAGTGTTTCTTTTTCCGTGGATTCTTACGGATCGTTATTATTTTATGGAAACCGTAAAAAAAGATTTTGACCCGGTTACAAAACAAATGCCGAGTACTGATTTGGTATACGACAGGCAAAGAGATGCCCTGTTCGAATATAAAGTTTACAATAACGATTATGCTGAAAAAAAACTTATATCTTTTTCATCCTCAAATACAACAATAAGCCCAAGACCTTTAAATGATGAAATTGCATCATGGCAAGTTTTGGAAGCCTACCAACTTGTTGAGGATTACGAAAAAGGGAAACTAAAAGGCCGATTGAAAGAAATTGTTTCAAAATTAGATAAAGAAGACAATCCTGTCCTTATGTTGATAAAGTACAAGAATAAATGAAAGTTAAGTATATTAAGTGTTGAAATAGAAAAATATGGAAAAAAGTTGTTTTTTATTAGTTTTTTTATCAATCTTTGTAACAGGCTGTTCTTCGGACAAACAATCGCATGAAGATTTGCCGTACATTGACGTCAGGGAAGACTATCCTGAAAAAGAAATCAATTTGACTGAAATTGCCGATGTCACTTATTTACATTTAAATACGGAAAATGATGACTTTCTTTATAGAGGGAGTATCGACTATGTAACCCAAAATACAATCGTTGTTGTAGATCGCTCTTCGGAAAGCGTGCTGTTTTTTTCAAAAGATGGAAACCCCAAGTCGCGTTTTAATTGCAGAGGACAAGGCCCTGAAGATTATTTACGTGCGACTGATGTAATGTATGATGAAACAAAAGATGAAGTATATATTATCCCGGGTTTTAGTGATTATATAAACGTTTATTCATCTTCCGGCGAATACAAAAGGAAACTAACTTTACCGCAAAGAAATCTCAATAATCAGATTGTTTTTTTCGATGACCAATCCATATTGGTGTATGATAACAGTAAAATGGCGCAAAATCTTAACAAAAAATCTTTTGGAGATCAAACGGCTTTTTCAGAACAAGCTGATTCATCTTTCTTCCTTATCTCCAAAACAGATGGAAAAGTCTTGGAATACATTAATTTGCCAAGCAATAATATAGATTTAAGCTTTCCTTCCAATGGCGGCGGGTTTGGTGTACAATTATTCGGACGCGTGAGAAAATGCCCGGATGGTTTTCTTTTATACAATCCGGAAACCGACACCGTTTTCCTTTACGGCAAAGACAAACCCTTAACTCCCTATCTGCATAAAAGACCTCTATTGAGCGATTTAGACCCTATGATCGCCATGGATATTTGCATGGATGCAGGTAAATTTCAATTCATATCAGTTTATTTCTATTCGAATAGAGGAATTCAGGATCCAAAATATTATATGCGGGACAAAAAGACAGGCGAAATATTTCGGCAGAAAATTATGTTTCCTGATTATAAAGGAAAAGAATTTGACGTTGATCCGCGTTTTCAGAATTATGCTGAAAAAGAATACCATTTTGAATTGGATTTGATTGAACTCAAAGAGGCATATAGAGAAAATCGACTAAGTGGTAAATTGCAAGAATTGGTGGCTACACTAAATGAATTCGATGACAATAATGTATTTATGTTCGTCAATTTCTATTAAAACAAAGATTTGTAGCATTAACATTAGAAAACTTGCCCCCCACCTCTTCCCATTCCGAACAGAGAAGTTAAGCCCCGTAACGCTGATGGTACTGCAACAGTGGGAAAGTAGGTTACCGCCATCCTTATAAAAAAAAACCTTCCCCTTTTCCGGTGAAGATTTTTTTTTAAAATTTGTTTTTCAAAAAAGAAGTATTATATTTGCGATTCAATCATGTTCTTTTTTTGTTATTTGATTGAGAAATAATAATGGGCTGACTGCTGATGATCTCTTGAAAAAAACGGGCAAGACCTACGAAACCGTATAGAAGGGGAAATATTTATGTTTAGTCTGCATAAGGAGGCGGACGGTAAACTAAAAACAGACATGAAAACGATTAGTTTGGATAGAATTGAAAAAGTCTTGACTCCAAAGATAAAGAAATACTGGAATTGCACGATTAATTACCTTATTTCAAGACAATCAAACTCTCAAAATCACTCAATTTTTATATTGTGTTTATAAATATATTAAAAATTTTTATTAGTAATTATTTTTTATGAAACAGCAAAATGGTTTTTTTTTATTGATTATTAGTGTTTTTTGTAGTATATTGATTTTTGCACAAGACAAAAACAATAGACCTAATGAAGGTAGTTGTAAGGCGATCATTCAAAGTCTTCGAGAATTACACAGAAATGATTCTACAGCTATTGAAATTTTCAAGAATGATTACCGAATCTTCAACATGCTTAATGTTGTTCAGGATTCGTTGTTAAAGAAAAATTATAGTGAAGTGATTCATTATTTTAATTCAGAAGAAAGTAAAGACTGTTTTTGTCGTGCAAGAATGATAGTATTAACTCCTGAAGAAATAAATCACAGGAACGTGTTACTTGATATATCTCATCAAGAGCATTTCAATAAATGATTATGCCAAAACAAGAGCATTCTAAAGTAATAAATTATGAGAACACATTTTAAGTTGTATTTGTTTGTAACAGCACTTTTCATCGTTGCATGTTCATCAGATCAGCAAACGAAAATTAATTTAACCAGTATAGATGCCAGAAAAAACTATCCTGAAAAGGAAATCTTTTTGACTGATATTGCTGATATTGAATATCTATACTTAGTTTCAGATGATGATGACTATCTTTACAGTGGAACTATCAGTTATTTGACAAAAAACACAGTAGTTGTTTACAGTCGTATTTTGGGGGACATCCTGTTTTTTTCACGCGATGGAAAGCCAAAGTCGCGTTTTAATCGCAAAGGGCAAGGGCCTGAAGAATATATCAATGCCTTTGTTTTTATCTATGATGAGGCTACAGATGATGTGTTTGTCAGCCGCATGCGTGATATTGTGGTCTATTCTTCTACGGGCGTGTACAAGCGGAAAATTCCTCTACCTCCAGGAATAATGGTGGATGGGAGAATGGTGTCCTTTGATGAACAGTCACTCTTTTTTTATGATTTGGGTATTGAAGCAAAAAGAGCAAGTGTACTGTATGGCGAAACAGATTTTTCAGAAGATAATAATGTTACTCCTTTCTATCGTATTTCCAAAACAGATGGAGAAATACTGGATTATGTGGAAATACCGTATGTCCCCCTGTTTTTGGGAATATACGTGGATAATCAACGCATACCGGAACGACACAATCGTTTAGTCAAATGTCCGGAAGGCGTACTTTTGTGCAGCGCTGAAACTGATACGGTTTTCTTATACAACTATGAAAGTTTATTAACACCAGTGCTGTATAAAACTCCTTCGGTAAATTCTACTAACCCAATGAAATATTTGAATAACTGTTTAGACAGAGGACAATACCAATTTATTGAAGTTGTTACGGTTCGTGCAGGAGAGGAATATCCGGGTGTTTTTCCGGTTACGCATTATATGAGAAACAAGAACACGGGCGAAGTCTGCCGTCCAAAGTTTCTTTTGCCGGATTATCAGGGAAAGGAATTTATCATAAACCCTAACGCAGGAAACATTTATGATGATGGATATTTCTTTGAGTTGGACTTAATCGAATTGAAACAGGCATACCGTGAAAACAAACTGAGCGGAGAATTGAAAGAATTAGTGGCAACGCTCGACGAAGATGAAGACAATAATGTCTTTATGCTGGTTGATTTTAAATAGGTCGCAAGTTAAAAACACCAATGCATCGAATCTTATGTATTACCATCTATATGGGTAAATATCAGAGGTTTGCACTGCGTTTCACCGACGGTTAATAAAGTTTCGTCACTGCGTGACTTTTCTGCCTCTAAACCGATACTGACATTATATTGTTGACACAACACGATGGAACTCTCGACACAGGTTTTTTTTCAACAATTCAATGTTCATGGCTCAACGTTTACCGTTCTTTGAACTTTGAACATTTCAGATATTCTCTGTATCAAATATACATATTTAATATCGCCTCGTAAAGTTCCTGTTTACCGCTTATTTGCGCCGGTTCGGGACTTGTGGCGGCGATATTGCGCAAATCCTCCAACGTTAATTTGCCGTCTTCAAACTCTTTCCCTTTGCCGGAATTGAACGATGCATATCGGTCAGCCCGCATTTTCTTGTATGGAGATTTTTCAAGGATATTTGCTGCTGCTGTCAAAGCGCGTGCAAAGGTATCTATACCAGCAATATGAGCGATAAAAATATCTTCCAGGTCGGTTGAGTTGCGCCGTGTCTTGGCGTCGAAGTTTGTTCCGCCGTTTCCGAAACCGCCTGCTTCGACAATAATCAGCATGGCCTGAGTCAATTCATAAATATCTATCGGGAACTGATCCGTATCCCAACCATTCTGATAATCACCGCGATTGGCGTCAATCGAACCCAACAAACCGGCATCAGCAGCAGTCTGCAGTTCGTGTTCAAACGTATGACCGGCCAACGTAGCATGATTAACTTCAATATTGAGTTTGAAATCCTTATCTAATCCATAATAACGCAGAAATCCGATAATCGTCTCAACATCAAAATCATATTGATGTTTAGTCGGTTCCATCGGTTTCGGTTCGATCAGGAAAGTACCTGTAAAGCCCTGTTTGCGGCCATAGTCCCGTGCGATGGTCAACATACGCGCCAGATGTTCTTTCTCGCGTTTCATATCCGTATTCAACAGACTCATATACCCTTCACGTCCACCCCAAAACACGTAATTGGTGCCGCCTAACGCAATCGTTGCATCGATGGCGTTTTTAATCTGTGCACCGGCAAAGGCAACCGATTCAAAGTTCGGATTGGTAGCCGCTCCGTTCATATAGCGGGTATGACTGAATACGTTAGCAGTACCCCAAAGCAGTTTCACGCCCGAATCAGCCTGTTTTTCTTTTGCATAATCCACCATTTTGGCTAAGTTGCTTTCGTATTCGGCAAAGGAATTCCCTTCATCGACTAAGTCGATGTCGTGGAAACAATAAAATGGAATACCGATTTTGGTCATAAATTCAAATGCGGCGTCCATTTTGTATTTTGCGCGGCTTAACGTATCAGCGCCGGTGTTCCATGGGTATTTTTTGGTTCCGCCTCCGAATGGATCGCCTCCTTCGGCACATAAGGTATGCCAATAAGCCATTGAAAAACGAAACCAATCCTTCATCGATTTACCCATAATAATCTGATTTTCATCATACCAACGGAAAGCAAATGGGTTCATGCTT
>Ga0099364_10010298_pt1 | contig 12864 bp, 11 predicted proteins | sample TergutTh196P3_FD_73070 | JGI IMG/M metagenome (GOLD analysis project Ga0099364, IMG submission 73070) | Microcerotermes parvus P3 segment gut microbial communities from Pointe-Noire, Republic of the Congo - Th196 P3 | ecosystem: Host-associated > Arthropoda: Insects > Digestive system > Gut ...
TGGAGGGCAAGAACAAACCCGGAATTTTTGAGAAAACCCCTCTTGCCTCCCTCTCAGAGGGAGGTGGCCGCCGATAGGCGGACGGAGGGAGGACCGGGGCCAACACGGCGCGGCGGGGCCAACGCAGATTCAGAAAATTTCCCCTTGACAAATCCTGCCGAAGGCTGTATGATGGTTTCATTCGGGAGCCGGCTTGTGCCAAACGCGCAAAAGGCGCCCCCGCGGCAGACTTTGGTGGTATCAACACCAAGGCCCTGCGAAGGTGAAAGCCCCACCTTACGCAACCGTTCCCGGCGCCGCGAGCGCAAAGACATTATACCCCGCCGTTCTCTTGTTTTCAAGCGGGGATTTGCGGTGTCTTCCGGAACGGTCAGTCCGCGACTTGTCGCGCATGTCGTAAGGTACCGGCGGCGTTAGGCCGCTTCCACCTTAGGCGTGCGCTTTATTTGTGTGCAGAATCACCGGGCGGGCCGGCTCCCGGGGCCGGCCCGGCAGCTGTGCCGGAAAATAATTTGAGAGAGGGAAAACGAAAATGTTCTGTACCCAATGCGGCGGCCAACTCCCCGAGGGCTCGGGGTTCTGTCACAAGTGCGGGGCGAAGGTGGTGCGCGCTGATACGGTTCAGCAAACGCCCGCGCCCGCGGCTGCACCGATACCGAGTCAACCACAGCCGCAGACTCCGGCTGCTCCTGTAGCGGCCAACACCCCAACACCGTCCGCGTCGGCGCAGGCACCGCCGACAGATACGAATGGGGCGGCGATTACAGAGAAAGCATTAGAACTGCTGAAAGCGAACATGTCCCGCTGTTCCAAAATAAAGGATGTTTCCATTTCCATTGTACCAAAAGGTCTTGTCGCCAAGGGAAAGGTCAGCAACCATACCGTGAGCTTTCCGTATGGGGATGTACATGTCGAATCTAAACTGAAGATGATGTTTACCATAATAAGCTGGGCAATAATTATCGGGTTATGGATTCTTATCCGAGTAATCGCCGAAGAAAATTCCTGGGATGAGGTCACGTTTTGGCTTGTTTGGGTACCTTGTATCATTCTTGACTATGGTTTGTGGAAGTTCATCGTAAAGAGGGAAGCGAAAGTGGTTCATCCCTTCATCTTCGACACGTTGGAGCCATTGCAATCGGAGGATGGCGTCCAAACACATCCAAAGAGCCAATAAATTCTGTTAAGGAGGAGTGAACCATGTTCTGTACTGAATGCGGTACTAAATCACTGGAGGGCGCTGACTTCTGCCAGAAGTGCGGCGCGAAGCGGGTACGTACCGATACCAGGCAACCAGCGTCAGAAACAACAACACCGGAGATTACATCGGCGCCTATGCAACCACAGTCACATACAACGAACATACCGCCAGCTATGACTGCGCCGCTAAACGATACTGTCGAGTTGGTTGTTACCATTGTATGCATCAGCGGATTAACTCCAAGAGGGAAGTTCGACGTGTTTGTAGACGACGTTAAAACAGGAGAACTGTCATTCGGCGCATCGTCAACATATAAGATTGCTCCGGGGCAGCATTGTATTAAGATTGGACGTCCCGGTCTCAGTCCCTCCAGAATTGGGATTGATGTTCCGGAAGGCAGCGCTCCTGTCGCGCTGAGCTGGCAGTGGGAGCACTGGGACGCAGGTGTCACGCGCGAAATAGTCTGCCATCAAAGCCATTTGGTGACAACGCCCTCTGAAACAGAAAAGGCGAATATAATAAACATGGTCGGGAATCTAAACACGGTCGGTAAAATAGGTTTTGGATGTATCGTTTTGGGAGCGTTGGGAGCTATAGTGGGAGTTTTGTCAATTGAGACCTTAGAAGGCCCGATAGTATCCGCCTATCAACACGCAACGCTGGATAATACTATATCATACGGACTTTGTATCGGCGGATTGGTTCTCGTGATAATCGGAGCGTTTACCATGCAGCTGTCGTCTCGGAAAAAGAAAAAGTAAGTGCGGGGGCAGATAAATTAGACTTCCTCAGAAACCCCGTTTTCCTGTAGGGGCGCGCATTGCGCGTCCGCTGCAACCAACGCCATCCGGCGGACGGCCAATGGCCGCCCCTGCAAGGGGCGTAACCCTTTAGATTGTACATCGTAGTAGGGGCGGCAATCTGCCGCCCGCGCACTCAACAATACCCGTAATCAGCAATCCATCGGCAACCACGGGCGGCAGATTGCCGCCCCTACAAAGGAAACTGCCCTAACATGCCATTGTTGTAGGGACGCCATATATGGCGTCCGCGGGCGACCGTCCCGGCCGCCCCTACAGGGTTCCGAGGAAGTTTACCATGCTCTGTCACCCATGCGGCGGCGGGTTCATCACTTCACATGACTTGACAAGACCTCAAGCTCCAGAGAATTCAAAATCTCATTCGCTTCCGGGACAGAAACCCCGTTTTCAAGAGAGTGGAGGATCACCGCGTCACGCTTGTTTTTGGGGTACAGCGCGCCCACCCCGGCGGCCCTGAGCAGCCGGTCCGTTTCCTCCTGGTTCAGCCCGAAGCCAAACGCCAGTGACAGCATCTGGTTTCTGCCCGGGTTCGTTTTAATTCCGCTGAACAGCTGGTTGATATAGTTGCCGTCCAGCTCGGCGCGCCGGATCACATCCTGCCGCTTCATCCCTTTGGCGGATAACAATGTCTCCAAATGCTCCCGCAGCGTGGGAGAGGCAATGGAGGATTCATTGTCCCGCAGGATGGTTCGGATGTCCCCGGGTTTTTTCAGAACCTTTGTCAATCTGGTGGTCGTCGTCTCCATCTTGCAACCTCCGGCATTTTTTGCTATTATACTCCTGAGGTGGGTGCGTTGCAATACTTCACGGAAGATTTTAATCCCCGGGAATACGATGGCATAGCCGATATAACCGGAAACAAGCAGACAACCTTGATGGCCCATAACCGGACGGGTAAACGGATTGTCCGAAAACAGATCGGCGGGATCAACGAAGGGCTGTATAAGCAGCTGACCCAGATACGGCATGACAACCTGATTCGGGTGCTGGGCTTGGAAACCACCGCGGAGGGCTGCTACACATACGAGGAATACATCGAAGGAAAAACCCTGGCGGAGATTCTCGCCGGCGGGCCGATACCGGAAAAGACAGCGGTACAATGGATTGAACAAGTGTGTTCAGCGGTAAAGGCGCTCCATAAACAGGCTCCGGCGATCATCCACAGGGACATCAAGCCCAGCAACGTCATGCTCTCCTCCCTCGGGGTGATCAAGCTCATTGACTTCGACGCGGCCAAAGAGCTTTCTTCCCGCAAACAACGTGACACCGAGCTTATCGGAACCCCCGACTACGCCGCCCCCGAGCAGTATGGCTTTGCCCCGTCCAATCCCCGTACCGACATATTCGCGATCGGCGTTTTGTTCCAGGAGCTTCTCACCGGACACAGGCCCAGCGAAGGCAAGGCCCCCTATAAGGGACGGTACCGGGCCGTCATCCAAAACTGCACCGCGCTCGACCCGAAACGGCGATACCGAAATGTACGGGTGTTAACCCGTCAGCTCGGGTTACGCGGGATAGGGCGTCTGACCCGTCATATCCCGGGATTCCGCACAGGAAAATGGTGGAAAACATGGATCGCGTTAACGGCTTATACGGTTGTGCTGCTCGCGGTGACTTCCCTGGTTTTTGAGGCCCTGGAAAGAAGCGCGCAAGGTCCCAGACTTTCCGGTACCTTTGTCAGTGTGGCCGACAGCTCGAAGGCTCTGCGGTTTGAGGACAATCGCGTCTCCCTGTACGAGGCCGGCCTCCAAACCGGCGGCGGCAGCTTTACGGAGAGTTTAAGAACCAGCACCGGCCAATTCCTGCTGACCATTCGCTTTGAACCCGGGGAGCCTTCGGTCGTCTACTATTATTTGGATCAAAACAAAGAGGTCATCTATGAAACGATGCCGGAGAAAACTCAGGAGGGCGTTATGATGTATATGGGCGAGGCTGTTTTTGTAAAGGAATAGAGAAATAGTGCCGGCGGCACTGTTCTTCCGGAGGATTCCCGCGATATGATGAGTGGAAAACCCAAGCGGGAAAGGCGCTCTGCCAGCGCTGTACCGCCGGGAAAATTAAGAAGGAGGAAGTAACCATGTTTTGCCACAAATGCGGAGGCCAACTCCCCGATGGCTCGGGATTCTGTCACAAATGCGGCGCGAAGCTGGCCGCTCCGGAAGCGGCGCAGCCGGCCGCGGAGGCCGGAGCGCCGGCGGTTCAAAGGCCGGCGGCCAACCAAGCCGCCGCCGCGCCTGCCGCCGCGAACGATTTCAAGGCGTTCGTGGATAACCACGTTCGCAGAACCACGAAATTCCGGTCAGCAGACGATTTACTAAAGAGGAGTAAGCCGCTTATGTTCATGTGGCTCTGCCTTGGAGCAGTCGCTCTCGTTTATTTGATTATCGGTCTGGTAAACGATTCACTGAACCCATTGGCATTTTTCGTTCTCGTCCCTTTTTTCGGCTATGCGGTGATTTTCATAGCCAGCGGGATCATCAGAATGCGATACCGCGGCAAGTATAGCAGTGAGTTTGTCGGCGAGATCAACATCGACGACCTGTTTATCTTCCTGAATGAACACCTGGAGTATATCCATCCTGATTTTCATGAGTGGGGCTACTTGTCCAAGAAAGGGTTTCTGCCGGCCCTGGAGAATGCCATAGCGAACGCCACGCAAGAAGTTCGCATCTGCTCGGAATTCGGGCCTAAGCGGAAGATGTTGATTGCGCTTTACATCAAGCCGAAAACGGTAGGCGCGAAGCCGGGGGAGAAGCTGTACTTTGTGGACGCGCTGAAAGGCGGTTTCTTGGTTGACGGCCGCGCGGCGGGCTTCTTGGGGCACGGCACGCTGATCAGAACCGCGCCGATACTGCAAGCGGCTATGGAGTATTATCTTCAATCGAAGGTTACGCAGGAAACTGCTGACCCGGCGTTGCCGTAACAACGCCAATCAAATAGGAGGTACATACCATGAAGAAACGTATACTGGTAATCGCGCTCGCGTTAACCCTCGCCTTTTCCGTTCTCTCCGCGTGTTCCGATGAGGGTGTCCCCGCTTCCACTCCGGGCAGAACGGCAGCGCCAAGCACCGATCCGATCGTTGAGGATTTTAAGAACGCCGCCCTGAACTTCTATCCGTCAAAGACCATCCGGCAGGCCTTTGGTTCGTTTTTGACGAATGTTCAATGGGAATCCCTTGTCGCCGACGACGGGAATACCTACGTGAACATATCCGGCGGGGCCTTGTATGATGACGAGCCGGTAGAGCTTCTCGTGCAGTTTCTGGTCAATGACGACGATACCTATGAGTTTTACGCCATAGAAATGGATGACGTTCCCTATGACTTCTATCTATACTTTGAGTTGGTAACAAAGTCATACGAGAATGAAATCATCTCCATCGTCAGAGACGGGACGCTGTCCGGCTATCCCGGCCAGGTGATGGGCGACGCCTTCAACAGTTTTCTGGAGGACATTGAATGGGAAGTCATCGCCAGCGACGACTTTGAAGTGCTCGTTAATGTCAGCGGTTACCTTTTGTATAATGACGAGCTGGCGTGGGCGGTGCTGCAATACTGGGTTGACACGGTGGAGCTTACCTTTGAGTACAACGCCTTTGAAATCAACGGGATTCCTCAAGCGGACTATATGTATTTCGAGTTGATTGAGCTTGTGTTTGAGTAAATCAAACGAATCGCCGGAGCGTGCCGAACGCTCCGGCGGGTATGGAGGGAGTTAGTATGTTCTGTCACAAATGCGGAAACAAGGCTCTGGAGGGCGCGGCCTTCTGCCCGAACTGCGGCACGAAGCTGATTCGGGACGAAGCCGTCGGGCAAGAGCCGCAGCCATCGGCGCCCGCAGTCAAACCGGAACCCATTGCACCGGCTGTCATACCGGCCGCGCCAGCGCCTGTGCCCATTGAACCGGCTGTCATACCGGTTGCGGCAGCGCCTGCGCCAGCGGTCGCTCCGCAATCCGCGGAGCCAGCCCCTCAGCAGATGCCGGGCATGTATGAAGGCGGGGCAAAGAAAAAGAAATCCAAGAAGCTCCTCTTTGGACTTGCCGGGGCTGCTTTAGTGGTTGTTATTGCGATTATCATAGCAATTGCGATCAGAAGCGGCGATGACCTCGACCTATTCCAGATCGCTCAAAACGTATCGCCTATGACGGACGAGGGGTTTGACGCTACATACGGTGATGTATTCAGGTGGCTGATGACCGACAGGTCAACACGCCTGGAGCAGCAAGGGGATGCCGCGAATTTAACTTACAGCGGTAAGGTCACAGGCGGTGATTACCCGGTGTCCATTGTACTTAGGGTGACCGGGATGGGTTCAAATAATACTCGGGTAATACCATACGCCATGACGCTGAACGGCACAGAAGTCCCGAATTTTAGTAATCCGGGAGGGGCGCTCACGGATTTGTTCTGGGCGCATGATAACAGGCGCGATTATCCAACATTCATGGATTTCGTCAGGTGGGACAATGAGAATGCGTCTGGAACATTTAGACGTTTCTTGGAGGATCAACGCGGAGGTGCTGTTGCCGCTTCGCCGAGCTCTGGGCTGATAGGCCGCTGGGAATCTGTATCGGATGATTTTATAGATTTTTTCAATCCGCTTGATACAGAATTCTTCCCCGATGGAACTGTAATTGCACAGGGCAATTTATCTGACATTACCGGCTCATGGGTTGATTCCGGTAATGGACAACTCAAGGTAACAGACGAAGACGGCAATACCTATATGTTTAGATATGAGATTTCGGGGGATAGGCTCACTCTTACTGACAGCAGTGGCGACAGCAGCGTGTTTAGGATGGTGGGCGGCACTGGTCAAGGCCCGTCAGGCGGAAACGGGTCGGGGTCTTCAAGCGATGATGACCCATACAACATCGTCCAAACGTGGCTGAACAATCACCCGGCTATGGGTGCTTCTATCCTCTTTGAAAGCTACGGCGGCCTGTATCAGGAATATTACCGAGTTGACTTGAATGATATGTACTGGATTAGTATTCTGGTCCATAGAGAAACAGGCGAACTGTTCTGCCTGCTGACGGAGGACGGGCCGGAACCGGGGCCGCCTGTCATTGAGCCGCTGGATGATTACTATAACAGGTACTGGGGCGACCCCGAACCGGGCTTGATTACCGAGGATATAGCGTTGATAATCGCGCAACAGTTCCTTGACGACCACCCGCTGCACAAACGGACGATCACAGGTGAAGTTGAGTATGAACCCAATGATTTCCCGTATGGCTATGACATCACTGGTCTCTATAGGATTATGCTTGTTGCCGATGACGGCAGCGGCAGATCTATGTGGGTAAATAGAATCACGGGGGAAGTTTTTCTCAGCCCTGATGGTAATATTCTATTGACAGGTGAAGAGTTTTACTCACAAGTTTATTTGACGTATCAGGGCGAATTGCTGTTTAACGGTAACCCGGTGATTGACTTCTTTGAATACACGATAGACGGTATAATCGACATTATAGGTCCTCCTCTGTGGTATGAAGATTATGACGGAGGGCGGTACGGTTATGAGGGTATAATCTTCGTATGCAATGACAGCACGGGAGAAATATTGTATATAGAGTTGGATCCGGGCGCGTGTGAAGTTGACGGGGTTACACTGAATAAGCCCAGAAACAGATGTCTCGGCATACTTGGTGTTCCCGCGAATGAAGGTTTTATCTGGGATGAGCTGGGTGAGAATGTTGTTGGATACTATATGCAATATGGGCGGTCAGGTTATTCATTCTCGCTTTTATTTACTGATTTTGACGGCGCACCGTTTCGGGTGGAGGTATGGTAACGACCACCGACACGGGAGTTGTTCTCACCTCTATCGAACACTATGAAGCGATCAAGATGTTCTACGAGGCCGGGATCGTAACGGGCGCCCCGGACGGCAAGTACAGTCCCGACAATCCGGTCAGCCGCGGCGAGTGCGCCGTGCTGTTCGTCCGCCTGGTCAGCAAGGCTGACCGCAACGGGTATACGGAGTAAAATTACAAGGAAAGAAGGGTTAGACATGAAAAAACGGATTCTGTCCCTCGCGCTGGCATGGGTGATGCTGGCGGCGTTCATCCCCGCCGCCGCGGCTGAGACGGAGGAGGAGGATATTAACGTAATCAGGTATCGCAGGTATGAAGGTTTTCAGCAGGCAATATTGGACAACTATCAGTTTGTCATGGACGAAGAAGCGATCGGGGAATGGGAAGGTGTTGACCATGTTAGAGACATAAGTGACTTCAACCCTAACTGGCAGCACGGGAAAGTAGAATTACATTATACCGGTTATACTTTCCTTCCAAACGGTAAAGTGCGTACAACAATTCAAAGTCAGTTTATTTCTGGTGAGTTTGAAATACACGGCGGCTGGACCAAAGGCTATGTTACACACGGCACATCAAAGCACTATATAAACCAAACTACTGGAAATCATCCGTCTGTATTAGGATACGAAATAAAGCGTATAGGTGATGAACTCTATATGTTCATCGGACATCCCGGAGACTATTTCGTCTTTGTGAAAAAGTGCGATTATCAGGGTGATGATGAGCTGTTCGGGAAAGTTTTGGAAGCCCAAGCCGCCGTCGAGACAGAATACAATACATGGTCACACCTGCCGTCGGATCAGCGCGACCTCCCGAAGGACCAAAAGACCCCGTTCCGCATCATGTGGCTCGTGTACACCAACGGCACATATCAGGGCAAGGACTATCCCATGTCGGATTCAACGCTGGAGAGCTTTAAGAAGAGCCTTGACAAGATTAAAGCTCTGACCGAAAGGCTGGCAAACAACAATGTGGAGATCATCAACGAATACAAGGTCATAGACCGCCGGGTCGAGGGAACAGGTGAACATACTAACGAACACATGGTTGCCATATCACCCCAAACGGCCAAACCTGAAATGGAGTTATACGCCCCTGTCGGTGAATACCATTTCGTCTATACTGTCTCGGCGATACCCAACCCGAGTGCCGGGGGGAATTACCGCAATGTATTCTCGGGTCAGGGCTTTTCCTCGTCCACGATTGAGAATCTTGGCGGAGACGGTTCCGGGATCGCTCTCCATTATCTCCATGAGATGCTCCATGCGTTTGAGTTCAGGAGCAGTACGCCTATCAATATCGAAATGCCGCTGCTCCACATAAGCTGCTGCGAGTTCCCGGTCGGGTATGAAGAGTACGCCCCCGGCGGGACATTGTACGACAAAACGATCGTTGAGGAAACGTTTGTCACGGCGGACATTCAGTATACCGACCCCAAAACGGATAGTGTCAGTTACGTCGGAATCTATCCCTCGATTTGGGAGTATATCACGGTATGGCATAAGTATTTGGCCACAATCGAAAAAACAGATGTCGAATTACCTCCCGAACCCGAGCCGGAAGGCAGTCTCGACAACTTCGAGAAAGTCCAAACCTACGACGACCGGTTTACCGACATGGACTGGTCCCGGGATTGGGTCGCCAAAGCGTATGAGTACGGCATCATCGCCGGGACGAGCGCGACAACCTACGGCACCGCAGGCAATATGCTGGTTCAGGATGCGCTTGTCGTCGCCTCGAAAATTCACGCCACCTACTACACGGGGACAGACGCCGCCGCGACCGAGGGCGCGCACTATCCGGCCAGCTATATCAGCTACGCTCTGGACAACGGCATTATCGACGACAGGTACGAAGGCCATTACACCCGCGCCGCCACCCGCGCCGAACTGGCGCATATATGGGGGAATATCTTGCCCCAGAGCGAGTTCCCCACGCTCAACGCCTATGTCCCTGTCACCGATGTTCCAACCACCCACGAACACTATGAAGCGATCAAGATGTTCTACGAGGCCGGGATTGTAACGGGCACCCCGGATGGGAAGTACAGTCCCGACAATCCGGTCAGCCGCGGCGAGTGCGCCGTGCTGTTCGTCCGGCTGGTCAGCAAGGTTGACCGAAATGGGTATGCGGAGTAAAGCTACTTATATACCAAGCGCTGACCGCCTCCCGTCTCCCGGGAGGCGGTGTTTTGTAGCGCGGAACTGAGTTGAGACAATGAAAAAACTGAAGACAGAGCCTTGGCGTCATCACCGTATCCAGTGAAATTTTATCTCCTCGGATTTCTCGACCGCATCAAACGCATGGCGGGTCACAGTGTCCCGCCGGAAACGGACGTCTCAGCCAGCGCTGAGTGTCAATCCGTCTTTTTTGTCGTTCCTCCTATGATCAGCTCCGGCAGCGTGATATAGCTCTGCACATTCAGCGCCGGGTTTCGGATGTTTTTCAGCAGCTGGGACGCCACCTGTTCCCCAAAGTCATAGAGATCAATGCTCACGACGGTCGGCGGCGGGTCCATGATACGCGAGAACGGGAATTCGTCGAAGGTGATGAGCTGCAAATCCTCCGGCAGCGTTAATCCGTTTTCTTGTATTGCTTTCATCGCCCCTATCGCAACCATATTGCTCCCGCATATAACGCAGTCGGGACGGTCTTGCCGCGCCAGCAGCTCCAACGCGGCGGCGCGGCTTTCCTCGACGCTTGAGGACGTGTAGCGTATGTTGTCCCGATTCATGGCAATCCCCGATTCTTCCAATGCCGCGCGCACCCCTTCAATCCGTTTCGCGTTTATTCCGTCCTCATGGCTCCCGCCTATGAAGAATATACTCCGCGCGCCGCAGTCGGCGGCGTGACGCGCGGCGATATTCCCGCCAAGGGTGTTATTGGTGTCCAGCCAGCACACCTGACTTTCAAATGCCGGTTTGCCCACGATGATATGAGGGAAGCTGTTCCGCATAAGCATTGTCGCGGTGTCCCGGTTGATGCTCCCGTTGGTGACGATGATGCCGTCATAGCCCCCGGACGATATGACGGCGTTGGCCGTATCGCCGGGCTTTTCGTCGCCGGAGACATCCACCAATGTGACGTTGTAGCCTTTGCGGGCCATCACGCCATGGACGCCGCAGAGCATCTCAAACATATAGGAGTTGACAAATGCCGTCCCTTTTCGCAGCACATTCAAAAACGCTATATTGCGGGTCGAGCGGCGCTTGAAGCTGGTAGCCCGGACATTGGGCGTGTAGCCCAGACGCTGAATCACCTCCCTGACCCGTATGGCGGTCGCCTCAGAAATTTCGTATGAGTCATTGACCACCTTGCTCACCGTTGAAAAAGAAACCCCCGCCTCGCGGGCCACATCCTTGATGGTTACAGCCATGTTCAGTCTCCTTTACGAAAAAATTGATTTTTTTCTCTACGGCAATACTACAACGTTTTCGCAAATAAGTCAATAGGTTTTTGCCAATTCTCTTGACATGGTCGCGACAACCAGTATAATGTAACCATGTCGCCGAGGCGAAAACAACGGGAATTGCTCCGGCAGTATTTTCCAAAATGCTTTCGTCTCACGAAAATTTACGAAAATTCATTAAAGGAGGATTTCCCATGAAAAAGACGCTATCCCTTTGTCTCATCGGTCTGTTGCTGTTCGGTATGCTTTCCGCTTGCGCAAACGGAACCGGCGGCACGCCCGGTCCAAACCCCTCCGCGCCATCCCCGTCTGAAGGCGCCGCGCCCGCCGATATCAGCGGCGACCTGCTCTTTTGGATGGGCGATACCCCTTTAGCTCCGGCGATTATCGAGGGCTTTAACGCCCTATATCCAAAGGTCAATGTCAGCTATGAAGTGGTCGGCTTAGACGCCCCTGACAAGCTCTCCCTTGACGGGCCTGCCGGAATGGGTCCTGATGTGCTTGCCATAGGTGACAGCACGGTGAGCGCGGCGGTGGCCGACGGGCTGTTAGAGCCTTTTCCCGCCGGCTTGCAAGCGAAGGTGGAGGATGTGGTTCTTGAAGCCGCCTTGTCTACCTCAATCGTCGGAGGGCGGCTTTATGGAGTGCCGTATTCGATGGAACCCGTCGTTTTCTTCTATAACAAGGATTTGGTTGACGGCCCGCCCGCGAGCTTTGAGGATATCATAGAGTTTGCCAAAACCTTTAACGACCCTTCCATCGGAAAATATGCCATGCGCTGGACGACCGACGGTTATCACAACCACCATTTCCTTACCGCCTTCGGATGGAGAATTATGGGCCCGAATTGGGACGACTGGAAAAATCCGGGCTTCGACAGTCCCGAAGCGGCTAAAGGTCTTGCTTTTTACAAATCCATGAGATCCGTGTTCGACGTTAGCGCCGCTGACGCCGACTATGACCTTACGATAGGCACTTTCGTGAGAGGAGAAACGCCTTACATGATCAGCGGCCCCTGGGCGGTCAACGGCTGCCGTGAGGCCGGCTTGAACTTCGGCACATCCAAGATGCCGACCGTCAACGGCGCTCAGCCCCGCACCTTAACCGCCAACCAGGTCGTCGCGGTTTCCAGTTTCTCCAAGAATTTTGACGCCGCCTTTGCCTTTGCCGAGTATATGGCGTCGGTAGAGGTCGCGAACATGACGTACAGCGTCTATGGCGCCGCCCCCGCTCTCAAAGATATCTCCGGGGTCGAGGGCCTCGCGGAGGATGATATGATTATCGGCATGGCGGAGCAGGCCGCCTATACCGACCATGTGCCCACCATTCCCGAGGTTCAATACATTTGGCAGGCTTGGGCAGAGATGTTCAGCTTTGTTTGGGATGATTTGCTGACCGTTGAGGAGTCTCAGCAAAGAGCCATGGAGACTTACGAAACCGCGCTCAATGTCGGCGGACTGTCCATGTACGACTAAAATAGGAAGGGGCTGTATCCGGCGATACAGCCCCTTCTCCGCCGCGTCATCTAAAACATGACATCTGTGTAGGGACGCCATATATGGCGTCCGCGGGGGGCCCGGGGCGGGGGCCCCCCCCCCAGCCGCAAC
>Ga0099364_10003487_pt1 | contig 12862 bp, 11 predicted proteins | sample TergutTh196P3_FD_73070 | JGI IMG/M metagenome (GOLD analysis project Ga0099364, IMG submission 73070) | Microcerotermes parvus P3 segment gut microbial communities from Pointe-Noire, Republic of the Congo - Th196 P3 | ecosystem: Host-associated > Arthropoda: Insects > Digestive system > Gut ...
AAAGCTTGCCAGCTCTCCCGCCTTTATTGTCTGAGAGGAAAACATAGGCTGGTTTCCCACATTTATCACAATTCTCCAAACCATCCATTTGGTAACACTCCTCATCTCACGTCGAACGCATGAACTAAAATCCAAGAGAAACCCAAGCCCACCCAACCTAAGTATGAACATTTACCAAATAAGGACGATCAAATTTTCAAAAGCTGGTCAATGTATTTCTTTGGGTTACAGGAAAGAATATAACGTTTTTTTGTTAAGCTCACATTTTTCCGGCCCACATCCAACATCTTGAGTATATTTAATGCTAATTTTCGCATTATGTTCAGGTTATACGCTACATGCTTATTGATCGTTCGATCCGAGTCTTCTCGGAAAGTAACATCTAATTGCCAATGATAACTTTCAACCATCCAGTGTCCTCTGATTGCCCGGCCCATCTCTTTAACATCACTCTTTAAACTGCTGATAAAATATCGTTCTTCTATGGTGGTCTGCCCCTTTTTAGTTATCGTGTTACGAGTCATGCAAATCGATTTCAACCCGTACCAATCGGGTTTTTGGGTTAGCCAGCCTATATCTTCTGTTTGCCAATATTCCAGCTTTTCTATGCCGCCACGGGCCTTTTCCACTGTCTTATGATACGAGCTTTGGGCCAAAAAATCCGGGTCTGAAAAATATAATTTTACATCGTTATACAATGTTCCTTGATTTCCTTTAAGTGCAAGAACATAGTCTGCGCCCTTTTTACGTATCTTTTGGGCTATTTCTTTCTGAGCCCCCATTGCGTCTGTTGTGACTATGTGACCCCTGATATTTAAACTGTCCAGAAGCTCAGGTATCGCAGTGATTTCATTGCTTTTGTCATTTACTCGTTTTTCACCAAGGCAATAGCCGGTGTCATCGACTGCACTGACTATATGATTGGCTTTCTGGTCATCTCTGCCGTTACCGCGTTGTGTCTTTCCGTCTATACCCAGTATTTTCCTTATTTTATCACCTTCATCAGTGTTGAGCAGTTCGTTAAAATGATTGCGAAAGTCTTGAAGAACCTTCGGTGGTATCATCGAAAAAGTCCGTTGGATTGTATCATGGGACGGTATACCGTTTTTCAATTCAAAATATTCGCGTAAAAAATCCTCGTGTTCTTCTGCGAAATGCTGTATATTTACGCAATCATTGGCATTAGCGATCATTGCAAAAAATGAGATACCAATGATTTCTGCCGCGCTATGAAGAACTTTCCAAGGTTGGCGCGTGTCATAGACCTCTATCATTTTTAGATATTTCAAGGTTTCCTTCATTACTCTCAACCCCTTAGGATTCATGGACAATTAACTTGCCTGTTTAATTTGTGTAAAGGCACATAGCAAACATCTTTGCGAACGTAATTCCATCAAGTTATTCATCACCAGTTCATTAGGGATAACTGTATCAGATTTTTAGGGATTGGTAGCTGTGTGTGGGGGTTTTTTCATGCGTTCGACGTAGTGGACGACCGCCCCTACAATTTACCGGTCAGTCGTCATAGACCTCGTCCAAAAAGCCTTCGTCAAACAATTTTTGCAGTATCGTCCGTAAAATAATCGGGTTGGCCTTGTGTTTTCGGGTCAGCTCTCCGACAAGAGCATCGCAGGTATATTCTCCGGTATCGATCAATTCGCCCAGCGGGCCGCATTTGTCCTTGCCTTTGAAGTGATGAAGCTGATTGGGGGTCGCCAGGTCGAACCCCGCGTCCGTCGGGCGGAAAACAACGTCGTCGCGAAATTTGACCGTTTTGTCTTTGGGCGGCGACAAAGGCATGAAGCGTTCCGTAAGTCCTTTTATCACTTCGGCAAAGTCGGATTCGTCATTGTAGGCGGCTTGCCCGTATACTCTGAAGCCGTGCGGCCATTTGGCGCTGGTGTAGCATGGGCTGAAGATCATGATGACGCGGGTGGCCAGGTTGACGTTGAAGCCGCTGACGCAGGCGATCGTGCCCTGCGGGACGACGGTCGACATCAAAGAATCCCGGTTGGCTGCAAAATCCTCCACTTCCCTGAGCCCGGCTTGTTCTTTTAAAATGCGCCCGCCAGTTATTTTAGCCCGCTGATGGTCTTTTACCTGAATTAAAAGTTCTATGTCCTTGATCTCCATGGGCGCAAAGGAGGTATGGACTTTTCGCAGCATATCCAGCGTCAGAATGCTCAGGCGCGGCCAATGATAGGTTTTGCCGCCCTCCCTGTTGTGATAATAGTCTAAAAGTTTTTTTATCCATTCGACATCGTTGCAGGCCGCTGTCGAAGTGCAAAGCACCGCCCCCGTCTCTTTCTCGAAATCTTTGAGAAAATCAATGTAATGTGGATTGTCGTGGGGCTCGGTGCGGTAGTAGGGCAAAGCCATCGCAGCTATTTCGGAGCCGAAAATTTCGCCGCACTGCCTGACAATGCTCAAGACTTCGCCGCGCTTTTGGGGATAATCCAAAGTGGCCGAGAGTTTGTCGGTGGCAAAAGAGCAGAACCAGCAGCCCACGCTGCAGCCGGCGTTGAGTTCGAAAGCAAAAGCGGGATGGCCGATTTGCGTGCCGAAAAACCCCAGTTCGCTCTTGGCTGCGTTGATGCGCCGTTTGCGCCAGGCGTTGAATTTTTCATGAACGGACTCGAATTTAAACTCCCGCTCCAAAAATTCGGCGACATTGCAATTTTTTTTCGAGTATTCCCCCCACAGTTTAAGCAGTGGATATTTGTCCGCGATTTCTTTTACGTCGTCTTCTATTTCCTCTTCCTGCCCTTTAACGACAAGCATAAGGTAATTGCTCATTCCCAAAGGGTATTTCCAAAAAAAAGCCATATCGTTTACGTCAAGGTCGACGCCGATTTTTTTCAGCCATGCCTCCTGCTCCGCGGTAAACCCTTCGTCTTTGTAGAGCCTTTTCCGCAGCTCGCCGTCGGCTTGCAGCCATTCGCTGAAGCGTTTTAACTGAGCAACCTGTTCAATCTCCACGGCTGAAAAATTTTTACCTGCCTTACCTGCCTTGTCGCCATCGCAGCAATTATCCATTATAAAAAACTCCCGCCTTTCTTATTTGTAAACGGTATCGTAACTTTAACACTTACGTGGGGGCAAAAAGGGTACCCAAAAGTTACCTCTTTTTAAGTCAGGAAACTCCTCCGAACGCGTCCATCTAAAAGAGGTAACCTTTGGTTACCTCTTTTCCCCGAATAATTTGTTAACATCCCCACAAGGTTTTTAATTGAATTATTGATGAGGAACGCGAAAACAGTTAACAGACCTATATTCATTTTTTGTAACTATTCAGTTGCGGTAAAGAAAACCATAAAATCAGCCGAGATATAAAGTATGGAAAAATTATCAAAAAAGAAATTAATAGCGATAATTCTAAAACAAAATTATCGCAAAATTGAAAAAAGAAATAGCTGAACTAAGAGCGCGTCTAAATCAAAACAGGCGGAAGGGTCAATGGGTGCACCTAGTGGTTTCACGTTGCTTCAAGCCCCAAATATACGCTGATAAGCGTACACCGAAAGCGCGGCAAAGAAGGCTCTGATGCCGGAGGGGTTCTTCCTGACTATACTGGAAACCTGGTTCACGATTGCTGGGCAGCTTATTTCGGGTTTGACAAGTGCAAACACGCGCTTTGCTGCGCCCATTTATTGCGCGAGCTTAATGGGCTTATTGAACGAGGACATCAATGGGCGGCCCATATGAAGGCATTGTTGTTGGAAATGAAAAGAGTAGTTGACCGATACAAGGCAACCGACAAAACTGAATTATCCCGTTATTACCTCGACAAATTTGGCGCGCGTTATGACGCTGTCGTGGAAAGTGCCAAAAGCGAGATTACTCCAAGTATCACCCGAAAAAAGACCAAAGCGGAAAACCTGCTCATTAGACTTGAGAAATACCGAACTGAAATCACACGATTTACAAATGACTTTGAAGTTCCTTTTGACAACAACCAAGCTGAACGCGATATCCGCAACATCAAGGTTAAGCAAAAAGTTTCCAGTGGTTTCCGCACGGAGGATGGCGCGGATGATTTTGCCAAGACCTCTTCGGTTATTGGTACGGCTGTTAAGTTTGGGAAAAGCGTTTTCGGCACCGTTTTAGACATTTTTAACGGGCGAATGATTGATTTTGATACCTCGACTGAATAGTTACCATTTTTTCCTGAGGAGGGGTTGTGTCCTGTCGAAAAAGCGTGGCCGCTGTTTTTTTGTCTTTTTTATTATTGCCGTGGGCGCCCCTATACCCTTCGAGGGAGAGCGGCTGTCGTGAAAAGATTCTATTTCGCGGCCACGCTTGTGTTTTTTGTGCTCTCGGCGACTTTTATAGGGTATGGGGTGTACCTCAACACCACCAGCGCCAGCTACATAGAGACTATGCTGGCAGCGAGGGCCGTCAGTTTGAGCGGGATCAGGGTTGCGTACCGCGACCTGCGGCCGGAGGTGTTCCTGGAGTACGTCGATCTAAAGACGAGAACGCAGGCCGACGCCATCGCCCAGGTCGACGGGCGGCTGGAGGAACTGTACGTGACGCAGGGCCAGGCGGTGGAGCGGGGGCAGCCTATTGCCAAGCTCGTCAACGACGAGGTTCCCCTCTCGATCGCCCGGGCCGACACGGACGTGGCAAGGGCCGAGACCTCTTACCAACAGGCGGCCGGAGTTGTGGAAAGAAACCAGCGCCTGGCCGCCGAGGACGCCATCGCCGCAAGCGAGCTGGAGTCGTCCATTTCGCAGATGCTGGCGTTAAAGGCGGAGCTGGACGCCGCCAGAATAGCCAGGCGACAGATAGAACAGCAGCGCGGTTTCCAGGTGGTGACGGCGCCTTTATCCGGCTCCATACTCGTGGTTTATCAGCAGCCCGGCAATTTCGTCGGCAAGGGAGCCCCCGTCGCCATGGTCGCAGATTTTTCGAAGCTGTACTTCACCACGCTGGTCGAGGAAAAGGAACTCAGGAATATCACGCCCCTCGATGGGGAATTTTCGCTTCTCTTCCACATACTTAAAGTTGATGTTATGGAAAAAGCGTTCGACAGGGCGCCTGTATCGGTGTTCGGCAATGACACGGCTTTCGGCGTCGAAATATCGAGCGTATCGCCTCCGCCGGGCGAGGACGCCAGCGTAAGAAGCATAACCTGCGAGGTCGACAACCGGCTGGGAATACTGGAGACCGGAATGTACGACGACGTCGTCATCCGAAAGGAAACCGTGAAAAGAGCGTTGGCCATACCTCTTTCCGTTGTCTTCGACCGGGGAGGCGCCCCCAGGGTCTACTTGCGTGACGCGGACTCCGGCCTAGCCATGCGCGGCATAAAAACCGGAGCGCACGACAGCGAGTACGTAGAAGTCGTGGAAGGGCTCGATGAAGGCGACATCGTCATCCTGTCGGGGGTCGAGGAGTTCGACCTCGGCGTCAGAATCGACGTGTACGTGGAGGGGGATTGATTATCAGTTATGAGCCGTGAAATATTCAATGAAGAAGCGATCTCGCGCCTGCGCTCCCCTGAGCAGCTCGATTCCGTTATCAGGGTAACTCAGCCGGTCGAGTGGATGGCACTTTTTACCCTGTGTTTTCTGATCGGCTCCATCGTGCTCTGGAGCATATTCGGGGTCATATCGGTCTCCGTCCAGGGCGTCGGGATGATACTGGACTCGGCTGGCGTCGCCAACGTCTACCACGACACCGGCGGAAAAATATCGGAGATACTTGTCCGGTCCGGAGAGCGCGTCCGCAGGGGCGACGTGGTCGCGAAGCTGGCGCTGCCGAATATGGTCAACGACATCATAAAGACGCGCCAGGACATCATGAGGGCCGCGAACCAGAGCCAGGTGGACAACACCATCTCCGACTTCGACGCCCTTGTCAATGCTTGGTATTACTCCACCAACGTGATCAGCACCTTCGACGGCATAGTGACCGAGATCAGGGTCAACGTGGGGGACATTGTGGCCGCCGGCAGCACAAGCATATGCAGCATCAGGCTGGATCAGTACAGGCAGGACGTAATGGCCGTGATGTACGTGCCCGCCGAAGTGGGGAAGAAAATAGAGCGGGGCATGGTGGCGCAGCTCGTGCCGAGCGGGACCGACCAGCAGGAGGACGGCAGCCTTATGGGGGTGGTCAGGAGCGTTTTCCTCTACCCCGTATCCAGCAGCGGCATCATGAGAACGCTTGGAAATTCCGACGTGGTGAATTGGGTATTGGAGAAAACGGGCAACGCCGTCATGGAGGTCAGGGTGGATCTCGTGAGAGATCCAAATTTTCCTTCCGGTTACCTCTGGACATCGAAGGTAGGGAATCACAGGCCGCTGACGGTGGGCACGATATTCAACGGCTATATCATCACGGACCGCCAGCCTCCGCTCTCCCGGATATTCAAAAAACTGAGCCAATGGATCAGGGCCACCTGACATGTTTTTTGGTTCCGTAAAAAAAACGCCGCTGCTCCTCCAGATGGAGGCAGTCGAGTGCGGTGCCGCGGCCCTGGGCATCGTACTCTCCTATTACGGGTCGTTCCGCCCTCTGGAAGAACTCCGGCTGCAATGCGGAGTCAGCCGGGACGGCAGCAACGCTTGGTCCATTCTCAAGGCCGGGGAGCACTACAACATGAAAGTACGCGGCTTCCGGTGCAAGCCCGAAAATCTGGCGAAAGAACGCTTGCCTCTCATACTTCACTGGGATTTCAACCATTTTTTGGTGCTTGAAGGGTTCCGGGGCGGCTATGCCTACCTCAACGACCCGGGTTCCGGGCACAGGAAAGTTCCTATGGAGGAGTTCAGAAGTACCTTCACCGGGGTGGCGCTCAGCCTGACGCCCGGCGAGGGGTTTCAAAAGGGAGGCAAAAAGTTCAGCGTGAGCGCCGAAGTGCTGCGCAGGCTCATGAGCGAGAAAGCCGCCCTCTTTTTCATTCTGATCATCGGGCTTCTGATGATCGTCCCCGGGCTGGCGAATCCGGTTTTCACCCAGGTCTTCATCGACGACGTCCTGTCCATGAGACATAAAGATTGGCTCTTCAACCTCCTTCTGCTCATGGGAATGGTTTGTTTCCTTGATGTGCTGCTCAATTTTCTGAGGTTCCTGTGCCTGTCCAAATGGAAGAAAAAGCTGACCATCATCGGGGCGAGCTCTTTTTTCACCCATGCCATGCGCCTGCCCGTGGCGTTCTTTCAGCAGCGCTTCAGCGGTGAAATCGCAATGCGCGTCTCGTTCAGCAAAGACGTGTCGGAGGTCATCACCGGCGAGGCCGCCACGGCGTTTCTGGACCTCCTTATAGCGGTGTTTTACATTCTTCTGCTGCTTCAGTACAGCGTACGGCTAACGGCTATCGGGGCGACTATCAGCCTGATGAACCTCGCCCTCATGTACTTCATGAGAAAGCGGCTCCTGGACATTTCTTTAAAGATACAGCAGGAAGCCGGCAAAACAGTGGGAACGGCCGTGGGCGGCCTTATGCTAATCGAGACCCTAAAGGCAAACGGCAACGAGGCCGATTTTTTTTCAAAATGGGCCGGGCATAACGCAAAGTACATTCAGGGGCGCATGGAGATGGCCCTCGCCTCCCAGGCCGTCGCCGTGGGCCCGGCGCTTCTGAACGCTCTCAACACCGCGCTCATCATGGTCATAGGCGGCTTTCAGATAATGGACGGCCTGATGAGCGCGGGCATCTTCATAGCCTTTCGCAGCCTCATGGGAAACTTTCAGGCCCCTCTGGAAAAACTGATGAACCTGGGAATTTCGCTGCAGGAGACCGAGATGCAGATGCGGCGCATGAACGACGTTTTACGCCACGAGGTCGACCCGGTGTTTTACCCTGCCCAGCCCCCGAAGCCGATCAAAAGGAAAAAACTGTCCGGCCTGGTGGAAATTCGGGACGTGGCGTTCGGCTATAACCCCCTCGAAGCGCCGCTCATCGAGAATTTCAGCCTGACCCTCAGACCGGGAAAGTGGGTGGCCCTGGTGGGCGGCAGCGGCAGCGGCAAGTCGACGATGGCCCGTGTCGTCAGCGGGCTCCAGAGGGAGTGGAGCGGAAAGGTGTTGTTCGACGGGATGGAGCGGACCGACATACCGAGGGAGGTATTCGTAAACTCGATGGCCGCCGTGGACCAGGATATTTTGATGTTCTCGGGGACCGTAAAGGAGAACCTGTCGCTTTTCAATTCATCCATACCCCAGGCCGACATAGTGGCTGCGGCGAGGGACGCCGCGATACACGACGACATAACGAGGCTGGAAGGCAGCTATGACCACAAAATAATGGAGGACGGCGTCAACTTCAGCGGAGGCCAGAGGCAAAGGCTCGAAATAGCCCGCGCGCTTGCCTGCAATCCGTCGATTCTGCTGCTGGACGAGGCCACCAGCGCCCTGGACCCTGTCACGGAGGAGATCGTCATAACCAACATCAGGCGCAGGGGATGCGCCTGCTTGATGATAGCCCACAGGCTGTCCGCTTTTCGCGACTGCGACGAGATCATCGTCCTCGAACATGGAAAAATCGTACAGCGTGGAACCCACAGCGAAATGATCGCGGACGACGGCCCCTATCGCAGGCTCGTGGCGGAGCAGGCGAGCGAGCGCGCCCAGGAAGAGGAATGACGATGCTTATGCCGGCGCTGACCCTCAAACAAAGCCGATACCTGGCGGTACCCGCCGGAACCAGGGTGTATACCGTCAAAAGCGGATCCGTGGAGGTTTATGCCTGTACGCCCGAGGATGCTGATACGGAAAGTTACCACAAATTATTCCTCACGGAAGCCGGGGAGGGAGAGTGTTTTTTCTCACCGGCGCAAGAGTTTTCTCCTTTTGAGTTTCAGGTTTTCGCGCGCGCGGACTGCGTGATAGAAGACGCGGACGTTGGGGAGCTGACCGGCCGTGAGCTGGCGGAGCGGGCAACGGAGTGGTTCCATAAGCTTACGGACCTTCAGTTGATCCGATACCTCATCGGCCTGGGAGACGAATCCACCTTGCTGAAGTGGGAGTCGAAAACGATTTTCGTTTCGGACGAAGACGGAGAGCCGAACAAAGACATCATGGACGTTTTCTCGTACAACCAGGAAATATTGTCCACAATGATCGAGTCCAGTTTCAAAAAGGCCGAGCAAAACGTTGACGTTAAAACGGAGATGCACAGCAGGTACAGGGATAAGATCCTCTCGTCGGCGATGCGGAATCTTTTGCGCACCGAGCTTGGATTTACCGGCGCGAGAAAATCCACAGGCGGCATTGACGACCCTGTGAAATTCGCGGTCTGCGCTATGGCCGATTTTATGGGGATGGACACCGCGAACATATCCCTCCCGGCGGACGTGGCGGCCGGCATGGACCCTGTCACCAGAATGAGGCGGCTCATTAGAAAGGCGAACATGGAGATCCGCCTCGTATCGCTCCCCAAGGACTGGCACAAAAACGACGGCGGCGCGTTTCTCGGATATTACGGGGAGGAGAACGCGATGGCCGCTCTGCTGCCTAAGGGCAGCAAAAAATACATCCTGGTGGATGAGAATAACCCGTCTGGACGTACAGTGGACGATGAGACCGCCTCGAAGATAAAAAGCGACGCGTTTATGTGTTACGCGGGGCTTCCCCCCAGAAAGCTCGGGCGGGCCGACATGTTCAGGTTCATGCTTCGTCACACCACCAGACACGACTGGACGCTGATCTGGCTCATGAGCCTCATTGCGGGATTGCTGCCAATCCTGATGCCGCTCATAACCGAGACCATATTCCGGGACGTCATACCGATCAACGACCGTCAGGCTCTGGGCACCGTCACGCAGGTGATGCTGATCTCCGGCTTTACCACCGCGATTATTGGGTTTGTAAGGTCTATTTCCCTGCTGCGCGTCAAAAACCACGTCGGGCTCGCCTTCGAATCCGCCCTTTGGTCTAGGCTTTTGAGTCTTCCCGCCAAATTCTTCAGAGATTACGAGACCGGAAATCTGATGGGCAGGATGCAGGGTGTGGGCAGGATAACGGAACTCCTGGGCGGCAACGTGCTCTCGTCCGCGTTCGACATGATTTTTTCCTTCTGGAGCCTTGTTTTGATGTTTTACTACAACGCCAGGCTGACGATGATATCGATGGGGTTGTGGGCGGTTTACCTTCTCGTCAACGTCTTTTTGTACAGAAACATCGTATTCGCCCAGCGCAAGGCGACGGATGCCTCCAACAAGGCGTCGGCCCGTACTCTCCAGTTGTTCGGCGGGCTGACGAAGTTCAGGCTTCAGGGCGGGCAGTCGGCCGCGTTCCATCTATGGTCGCAGACCTTCGGCGATGAGTGGGAGTGGGAGCATAAGGTCCGTTGGCAATCTAACTACATATCTCTCATAAACGTGGCGATGCCCACCGTTTTGTCCATGATCCTCTTTTACGTCACGATGGGCATTATGGAAACGGGACCGAACGAGGGCAGATTCATGATGGACTCCGCGAAATTCATGGGTTTCCTGACGGCGTTCTCGGGCTTCAACGCGACCCTTGTGGCTTTCGTTCCTGTCGTGGCGACTTTGTTCGTCACATTGCCATTTGTCGAGAACATCGCGCCTATCCTGGAGACGGAGCCCGAGGCCACGGACGACAAAATAGACGCGGGCAGGCTGTCGGGGGAGATCGAGATAGATAACCTGCACTTCGCATATTCACCGGATTCGCCCCTTGTCTTGAAGGGGATATCGCTTCGCGTCAAAGCCGGGGAGTCCGTGGCGATCGTCGGGCCGTCGGGCTGCGGAAAATCCACGCTTGTGCGCCTTCTGCTCGGTTTCGAGAAGCCCACGCAGGGGACGGTTTTCTTTGACGGACAGGATTTTTCGACGCTCAACGCCGCGTCTGTCCGGTCTCAGATGGGAGTCGTCCTCCAAAACGGCCGTATCATGTCGGGGGATATTTTCGGTAACATCGTGGGTACCGCGCCGCTCACCCTGGAGGACGCGTGGGAGGCCGCGAGAATGGTCGGGCTCGAAGAGGACATCAAGAACATGCCGATGGGAATGAACACGATCATCAGCGAAGGCGCCGGCAACATCTCCGGCGGTCAAAGGCAGAGGATAATGCTCGCGCGAAGCATCGTGAACAGGCCGAAAATCGTATTGCTGGACGAGGCCACCAGCGCTCTGGACAACGCCACCCAGGCCGTCGTGACCGAGAGCATGAAAAAACTGAAGGCGACGCGCATCGTCGTGGCGCACAGGCTCTCCACGATCAGGGACGCGGACAGGATTTACGTTTTGCAGGACGGGCGCGTGGCCGAGGAAGGGAATTACGAAGAACTCATGAAAGCGGATGGCTTCTTCACCAAACTCGCGAAAAGGCAGTTGGAGTAACCATCCCAAATCGCGGTCGGCGGCGGGCGCGTCCGCCGGGGACGCTTGTATTACGATGCCTTTTGGCCACCCGCAGCGTTCGAGAAAACTTTTGCCGACGGTCTGCATGTCTTGCTCAGAGTTTTTTGCTAAAATAACCATAGTAAGTGAATTTCCCGGAGGCGAGCCGTCATGCGGATGGATATAGCGGATATAGATTCAGCAGCCCGCGATGTATTGCGGTTGTACCCCATCAAACGCGCCGCGTTTTTTGGTTCCGTGGCGAACGGCGAAATGTCCGAGGAAAGCGATATTGATATATTGGTTGAGTTCCTGCCGGATACGCGAGGAATTGAGTTTTTTGGCCTCTACGTTGACTTGGAAGAAGCATTCGGCTGCCATGTGGACTTAATCACATATGATGCCCTTGAAAATGAAGCAAAACCACGATTCAGGGAAAATGTCCTGCGTAATGTGAGAGTAATTTATGAACGAGAGAACTGAAGTTATTTTAGAGCACATGCTGGAAAACGCGCGGGATGTTATTACATTTCCTCGTTGCGCATGGATATCACACTCTGCATCTTGATGTTGTTTGGGACACGACACAGACCACGGTTTTTGATTTATCAGAGTTTCTACAAGAGTGTCTCGCTGATAAGTAGTAAAAGCGGCAAGGGCGGCATAATGCCGCCCTTGCTTAACCTTTCTATCTCTTGCTGCCTCCCAACAGGTGCATCACGGCTTTGACTACCGTCATCGCGACGTCGACGACTACCGTGATCGCCGCGGTTTAAGCAACAGGTCCACCACGGCCTTGACTACCATCGCCACCCCGCCAGCTACTGCCACGGCTAAAGCAACGAAGCCCAAGATAAGCACGGGGTCGCCGCCGGCCACCATTTTCAATTCTTCTTCGCTCAGCTCGTCGGACAAATTGAGAATACTTTCTCCGGCGGCTTTCATATCTTCTTCATTGAAAGCAAATCCTTTTTCTTTGCCGTAAGCGATTATTTCTCCCGGATTTCCCTGTGAGTCCGCGCCAAGCTCCGCCAGCCGCCCGGCAACTTTCTCGTCGGTCTCGGCCAGTTTTATGAACTCCAGAAACGCCCTCGCTCCGGGGCTTAAGGAAGCGCCAGGATGTTGCAGTTTTTGCATTCTGCCTTTCAATGCCCGCAGTGCCTTATCTCTATATTCCTTCAGCTCCTCCGGGGAAATCTCATAACCCTGCTCCCGCACGTAAACCGCCAGCGCGTCGACGTCGCCGCCAAAGCTTTGCACTTTGGCCTGATGTTCCGGGTTTTCCGCCAAAAACTTGAAAAACTTTTCCATGTCTTCTCTGCTCATTCAGAATCACTCCATTATTTTTTTTGATAAAATAGGATTGCTATTAGCTCTTGAGGTAATATAAACTAATTATGGAATTAGCAAGGTATCTAAAGGTTCTTTTTCAAAGATATTCAGCTATTGATTCTTTTCTTTCATGCGGTCTTATAGACTACGACAAAGGCTATATCTTGGGGTTCTTCGGGTGCAACAAATTTTTATAGGTTTTTGTTGACACAGAC
>Ga0099364_10010299_pt1 | contig 12862 bp, 12 predicted proteins | sample TergutTh196P3_FD_73070 | JGI IMG/M metagenome (GOLD analysis project Ga0099364, IMG submission 73070) | Microcerotermes parvus P3 segment gut microbial communities from Pointe-Noire, Republic of the Congo - Th196 P3 | ecosystem: Host-associated > Arthropoda: Insects > Digestive system > Gut ...
AAAATTTTTTAGAAAAAGCACTTAACACAAAAAAATCCCCCGTTAACAGCCCCCCCCCCCCCTCGTAACCCATTGATCGTAAACGAGTACTTCCAAGAGTCAACAACAATGGCATTCATGCGATTGCCCTGTCCACCTCCCCACGCGATAAGCGACGACGCACAACAACATGTTCGTTACGATCAACTCCATGCACCTGGAAAACGTTTTTTGCCAGATCAAGGCCGATACGTTTAATCTGCATTTTGGATTCTTCCTGTTTGATTGACTGGTTTGTAACATCCTCCAGTCTGGCACATTACGAGGCCGAAAAGGACAGGAGGAGTTCATTCCATTAACCTACGCGGGCTATCCATTGATCTTAATTTCCTGACTCGCTCGCGGGTCGCCGCAAGCGAACCGGCGGCAAGTGAGTGCCACACCCCAGGGGCCTTCGAGGCCGATAGATTGATTCACCCTTGCAGCGCGAAGTCCATCGTGGCCCGGCGTGTAACAATACGCCAGAAAGAGGCCGGATATATGGGCGCAGTCGCACCTTCCCCACTTGTTTTATTTTCCACTTCTTCCTTGCATCACAGGAGGAGTCCATATATATATGGGGTGAGCGGAACGCGAACCCCAACATTGCGCTGAAAAGCAGTCAAGGCGTGGACGTTCCTGCTCCCGCTTGCGGGAGAGGGAAAAACAATTGCCGTCCGCAAGTCAGGCCGTGAGGGGGGGCGTAAAATGTACTCACTTGAACCGAAACCGCGCTAAATGCGATTGCCCTGCCGGGCGAAGGATATAATGCTGACTTCCTGATTCGACAGGCTTTATGTATGTCTGATTTTCTTTTCTTGCGCGGCGCGTGCGCGTTTTCCGTCTTTCGTCTCTCTGCCATCTCGGCCAAAATTCAGGCGGCTTTGCTACCGGATGTGGACTTCTCCGGCATTGAGGCCGATTTCTGGCATATTGTGAAATTGAATGCGCCATTGCACCCGGAAGATCGCGCAAAGTTGGGAACTTTGCTGGCGGAACGCGACGAAGGTGAGAACAATGCCGGGTACGACAAGGGCGAGCGTTTTTTTGTCACCCCACGTATCGGCACAATTTCGCCCTGGTCATCGAAAGCAACGGACATTGCGCGTAACTGTGGCCTGAACGCGGCGCTCAGGATCGAGCGGGGGATATTGTTTAGTTTAAAACTCTCCCGCGTTCTTTCAGAAGACGAGCGCAAGCAGGTGGCGGCTTTGCTGCATGACCGGATGACGGAATCCGTCCTGTCCTCGCTTCATGAAGCGAAAGCGTTGTTTTCCGATTTTCCGCCGAAGCCGCTTACCGTCATTGATCTTGCCGCCGGACGAGAAGCCTTGCTCAAAGCCAATACCGAGCTTGGGCTTGCCCTCTCGGCGGATGAAATTGATTATCTTTTTGCGATTTTTTCCGAGTCGGGGCGTAACCCAACCGACGTGGAACTCGTCATGTTTGCCCAAGCCAATTCCGAGCACTGCCGCCACAAGATTTTCAACGCGGAATGGACGCTTGACGGTGAGCGGCAGGAAAAAACCCTGTTCGGCATGATTCGGGAGACGCACGCGGCTAATCCGCATGGCACGGTGGTTGCCTATGCCGACAACGCCGCCATTATCGAGGGCTCTGTCGTATCCTGTTTTTATCCGCAACCGGGTGATGAAGGGTGTTATGCCTGGCGTGACGAGTTGACCCATATGGTTACCAAGGCGGAGACGCATAACCACCCGACGGCGATTTCGCCTTTTCCCGGCGCGTCAACCGGCGCGGGCGGAGAAATTCGGGATGAAGGGGCTACCGGACGAGGCGCAAGACCCAAGGCCGGGCTATGCGGTTTTACCGTCGCCCATCTTTGTCTGCCGGACGCGCGCCAGCCTTGGGAGACAGCGGCGGGCAGACCGTCGCGCATGGTTTCCGCGCTGGAAATCATGCTGGAAGGGCCGCTTGGCGCCGCGGCCTTCAACAACGAATTCGGTCGCCCAAATCTTACCGGGTATTTCCGCACCTGTGAGATTGAGGCGGATGGCGTTACATACGGCTATGTAAAACCTATCATGATCGGGGGCGGCATCGGCAATATTCAGGCGACGCAATCGTTCAAGGCGGAAACTCTCCCTCCCGGCACGAAGCTGGTGCAGCTTGGCGGGCCGGGAATGCTGATCGGGATGGGCGGCGGCGCGGCTTCCTCGATGAGCGCGGGCGCGAACGCGGAAGACCTTGATTTTGCCTCGGTGCAGCGCGGCAACCCGGATATTCAGAGGCGGGCGCAGGAAGTGATAGACCGTTGCTGGCAGCAGGGAGAGAACAATCCATTGCTCTCCATTCATGACGTAGGCGCGGGCGGACTTTCCAACGCTTTTCCCGAAATGGTGCATTCCGGCAAGGCCGGGGCGCGTTTCGATTTGCGCGATGTGCCGAGCGAAGAACCGGGCATGAGTCCTGCCGAAATCTGGTCGAACGAGGCGCAGGAGCGTTATGTGCTTGCGGTGGCGGCAGAGCGAATAGCTGATTTTGCGGCCATTTGCGCGCGCGAACGCTGTCCCTTCGCGGTGGTGGGCGAGACGACTGCCGATAGCCGTCTGCTTGTCACCGACCGCCATTTCGGTAATACCCCGGTGGATATGTCCCTGGAAGCGTTATTGGGCAAGCCGCCGCGTATGCGCCGCGAGGCACAGCGTTTGCCGCAAGTCGGGTCAATGTTTGATGTCGCGGCGCTTGATTTAAAGGAAGCGGTGTATCGTCTGCTCAAATTTCCCGCCATTGCCGACAAAACTTTTTTGATTACGATTGGCGATCGTTCTGTGGGTGGGCTTACCGCCCGCGACCAGATGGTCGGCCCCTGGCAGGTTCCGGTTGCGGATGTGGCGGTAACGGCTGCGAGTTTGCAGGGTTTTGAGGGAGAAGCGTTCGCAATGGGTGAACGCGCGCCGCTGGCAGTGCTGAACGCGCCCGCTTCCGGGCGGATGGCGGTGGCTGAGGCGCTGACCAATCTTTTTGCCGCCGATGTGCCTTCCCTATCGAAAGTCAAACTCTCCGCCAACTGGATGGCGGCTTGCGGCAGTCCCGGCGAGGACGCGAGACTGTTTGATACTGTTACCGCTGTTTCCGAGTTGTGCCGCGCGTTGGGGATTGCGATTCCTGTCGGCAAGGATTCGCTTTCGATGCGGGCGGTATGGCAGGAGGATGGGCGGGAAAAACAGGTGATTTCCCCGGTTTCCCTGATTGTGAGCGCCTTTGCGCCGGTTAAAGATGTGCGTAGGACTCTGACCCCACAGTTGCGGCTTGATGAGGGCGAAACGGAATTACTGCTGCTGCATCTGGGAGGCGAGCGCCTGGGCGGCTCGGCCCTGGCGCAGGTTTTCAATGCGCTGGGCGAGGATACGCCGGATATTGACGATCCGACGCGGCTGGCGGCGCTTTTTTCCGCGACCCGCGCCCTTGCCGACGCCGGTCTGTTGCTTGCCTGTCATGACCGTTCCGATGGCGGCCTGTTTGTTGCTGCCGCTGAAATGGCTTTTGCGGCTCGTTGCGGCGTAACGCTGGATATGGAAGGTCTTTGTGTTGACACGATGGCGCTGGATGTGGACGGCGCGGAAAAGCGCCCTGATCTCCTTGCCGGACGCGCCCATGAGCGGCTCATTCGCGCTCTGTTCAATGAGGAAGCCGGTATTGTGGCGCAGATTCGCCGCGTTGACCGGGAGCGGGTGACGGCAATGTTGCGCCAGCACGCAGTGGCCTATGCGTTCGTGGGTTATCCCAACCAGTATGACGAGATTCGCGTGATACAGAGCGGCAAGCGGGTCTTGCAAGAGAAGCGCGTGGATTTGCGTCGCGCCTGGTCTGAGCTTTCATTCAGGATGCAATCCCTGCGCGATAACCCAGACTGCGCGCGCGAGGCCTACGACCTGCTTTTGGAGGATGCGGATCCCGGCATAACCCCGAAGCTGACTTTTACGCCCGAAGATGCGCCTTTTATTGCCGGGGGCGCAAAGCCCAGGATGGCCATTTTGCGCGAACAGGGCATAAACAGTCATTATGAGATGGCTGCGGCTTTTGACCGCGCCGGTTTCGAGGCGGTGGATGTGCATATGAGCGACCTCATCGCGGGGCGCAAGAGTCTGGCTGCTTTTGCGGGTCTGGCGGCCTGCGGCGGTTTTTCCTATGGTGATGTCTTTGGCGCGGGGCGCGGCTGGGCGCATACCATCCTGATGAATGAACGCTGCCGGGATGAGTTTTCCGTCTTTTTTGCCCGCGCGGACAGTTTTGCCCTGGGAGTGTGCAATGGCTGCCAGATGATGAGCGCGTTGAAGGAGTTGATTCCCGGCGCGGCAAGCTGGCCTATGTTTGGAAAGAACCGTTCCGAGCAGTTTGAGGCGAGACTCACGCAGGTGGAGGTGTTGCCTTCGCCTTCCCTGTTCTTTCAGGGAATGGCGGGTTCCGTGCTGCCGATCATCGTCTCGAACGGGGAAGGCCGCGCCGAGTTTGCCAACACGCAGGATGAGGCAGGCGTTTTAGCCGCGCTGCGCTATGTGGATGGGCGCGGGAAAGCGGCGGAGCGTTATCCGCAGAATCCCAACGGCTCGCCCGGCGGGCTTACTGCCTTTACCACGGAAGACGGACGCTTTACCATCATGATGCCGCATCCTGAGCGGGTTTTTCGCAGTGTGCAGTTATCCTGGCATCCGCCGGAATGGGGGGAAAACAGCCCGTGGCTCAAACTTTTTCAAAATGCGCGTAAATATCTGGCCTGATAGACGTGAATGCCGGATAATGACCGCTTGTCATGCAGAGCGAACCGTGTTCCGGAGGAAAGATTTATGACTTTTATGCCTTGGTCCGAGCAGTTTGTCCTGGGAATCGAGAGCATTGACAGGCAGCATCAATGGCTGGTGGAGGCGGCCAACACGCTGCACGATCAGATTGAATTGGAACAGCCGGATGACGCGGCTATGCGGGAGATTCTGGAGGGTTTGGCCGACTATACCGTCAACCATTTCATCCTTGAGGAAGACCTTTTCAATCGCCTGGGGTATCCTGAAGCGGAAGAACACAAAAAGGAGCATGACGCCTTTACCCACAAAATCATTCATCTTCTCCTGGACTTTGAAAAAGGCGAGGCGGTCACCAAAGACGCGCTGGAGTTTTTGAAGCCCTGGTTGCTCCATCATATTCTTGTGGTGGACAAAGCCTATACGCCTTTCCTCAAGGAACACGGCGTCAAATAGAGACGCCAATGGTTTTACCGGAAGTTTTCTCATTTTTTGCAAAGGAGCATGTTTTATGAACGCATCGCCCAAAAAGAGCAAGACTGCCGCCAGGGCGGCGGTTAAATCCGCCGTGTCTTCGGTGGAGAAGGCGCGGCTGAAGGCTGATTCCGGCATGATTGACATAGGCATCAAGGAACGGGATCGGGAGAAAATCGCGGCCGGACTCGCCGGATTACTGGCCGATACCTACAGCCTTTATCTCAAGACCCATAATTTCCACTGGAATGTGGTGGGGCCGATGTTCAATACCCTGCATTTGATGTTTGAGGCTCAGTATGATGAGTTGGCGCTGGCGGTAGATCAGATTGCCGAGCGCATTCGCGCCCTAGGTTATCCCGCGCCCGGTTCGTATAGCGAGTTTTCCCGTCTGACGGCTATTCCTGAGACGGTTGGCGTGCCGACAGCCAAGGAGATGATTGCTTTGCTGGTGAGCGGGCATGAGACGGTTGCCCGCACCGCGCGCGCGATTTTCCCGGTGGTGGACGCGGCAAGCGACGAGCCGACTGCTGATTTGCTCACTCAGAGGATGCAGGCGCATGAAAAAACCGCCTGGATGTTGCGTAGCCTGTTGCAGGGATGAGCGAGTCTGCCGGATAATATGCCAATCCCGCAATGTTTGCTTCCCTCTTCTATTTGTGGGAGAGGCGGCAGGAGATGGTAAACAGGAATTAAAGCTCGCCGTACGCTCAAATGAGACACTGCCGTTCCGTTGATCTTCCTGGCATGACCGTTTATCGTGCGGCGTGCTTCTTATCTGGCATTTATGCCCATAATGGCAACATGACTAGTGGAGTATCAGGATGAAACCTTTTGATTCTTTACGCAAGACCCATAATTATGGTGTAGCGTACCATGTATACGGCGTGCCGCGTCGCTGTTGCCCTGCTATTCGCGGCTCTGTCCGTGCCCAAGGTTTTACTTTGGTTGAGGCCATGATAGTCGTGATTATTATCGCTATCCTGGCTGCGTTTGCAATTCCCGCGTTTAAGGATATGATGCGGCGCGGGCAAATCACCGCCGCTACCCAGGAAGTGCTTGCTGACTTGACACTGGCGAAAGGTGAGGCGGTTAGGCGGAGCGTGAATACTTATCTCGTCAGTTCCAATAGTGATGGTGTGACCACATGGCAGATCAGGGCGGGCGACCCTACCACAGGCGAACTTTTGCAGCAACGCCAGGCTAGGGACAGTGTTACGATTACTCCTGCTTCTGCTAGTACTTCCAACCCTGGGAATATCGTGTTCCAGCCACGTGGCTCTGCGGAAGGAGGCGCTGCAACAATCCGTCTATCGCATAACGATGCTCCTGACACGAACAGAGCTTGCGTGACAGTTTCGTGGGCAGGAAACATTACAGTCTCCCCTATTGACAAAATAAATGCCGACTGCTTCACCCCATAGACAGGAGAAAATGATGCGATCAAACCCTGCTTTTTCAGATAGAATGGCGCTGCCTCCCGTCCCTTCACGCGCGGATTGCCGCTGCGAGCGCGGGTTCTCCCTGATTGAAGTCATGATTACCGTATTTGTGCTTTCTCTGGGGCTTTTGGGGGTAGGGGGGTTGCAGTACCTTGCCATGAAATCCAACCAGAGCGCCTTGTCGCGCGCGATGGCTACGGAATATGCCTATCAGATGCTGGATTTCATCCGCAGCAATCCGGCGGTGACGGCGGATGGCGCGGATAGCGTCCTTACCCCTGACTCTACTATTTGTTCTAAGGCTAACATGTGCAGTCCGCAGTCTTTCGGGTTCACTATGGGTGATAGTGACAGCGAGACGCAGCCGACAGACATGCCTGCCTGGGTATGGAGCTGGGTGCAGAATCAATGGCTCAGCAAGCTGAAAAATGATCTGCCGGGCGCCAGAGCATCGGTCTGCCTCTCTTTATCGCAGGATGTAAAGAATGGGGATCTGGAAAACTGCACAGGAACAGGGTTTGGCGCTTGGGCTAACAATGCTGACAGCAGATATTATGTCGTAACTGTTCGATGGGAGCAGGCCGGAACCGGAACAATGTTTACCCAGGATGATCAGCAGATTGTGCTGGTAGGAGAGGTGCAATGAAAATCTTACGCGCGAATCAATCGTTGGCGCCTGCCAGACAGGTGGGGTTTACCCTGGTAGAACTCATGGTGGCGATGGTGATCGGGGTGATTGTCCTCTTAGGTCTGATCATTGCTTTCGGCGCTAATAGGGAGAGCTTTCGCTTCAACAACCAGATGTTGCAATTACAGGATAGTGGCCGGTTTGCTATGGACTCCATCATCCGGGATTTGCGCATGGCTGGGGATGCGGGCTGTATCCGCTCCGCGCTGGATCAGGAAGAAGCTTTCGTTGAGCTTACGAACAAGATGAGACCCGTGCCGGCAGGTGTTGGTTTCACCGCAGGCGACTTAATTCAGGGGGTAGATTGGAATGCTGCGACGACTACCTTGTCGATCTATGGCATTCCGGTGGAGGGCAATACAGCCGTATTATGGTCGGACTGCACTAACTCGGAAATTACGACTGGAGGAGCTGCTTCTCCAGCTATCCTCACGAACGCATCCTACCGAGTGACAACCGGTTACCGTACCTATACCTATAATCCTCCCGTTGCAGCTACAGCTACCCCTGGAACTGTGACGGTATCAGACCCGGTGATTGGCGACGATAATTTGCTTCTGGAAAATGTGGAACATTTTGCCGTGTGCTTTGGCGTAGACGACAGTGGCACTGCTGGCGGCGATATGGAGGGCAGAGTGAGCCGATGGATTTTTGGAACATCTACGCCTACGGCAGATCAATTGCAGAAGACCATTGCAGTGCAGGTGCAGATGGTGGTTGCCTCTGACCCGGAAGGAGCTGGTACGTCCGGACAGATACTGGCTATTGATGCAGCTCCAATAACCTATAACTTTTGCGACAACACAAGCTATGTGACGCCAGGCGACCGCAGGCTATACAAGTTCTTCAATTCCACCGCCGTGCTGCGCAACAAGGTGCCGAACGGTTACGGTCAAAACGGCTGGTTGAGTAACAATTTGTGAACATGTGTGTGATAACAGGAGATTTTGTCATGACCTATTTTCCTTTCCCCGTGCCGCAAAGGTTAGCATGTCCCCACCCTTCCCGGCAGCAGGGTGCGGTTCTGCTGATCGGCATGTGCCTGCTCATCATCATTACCCTGCTTGCGCTGGCGGTCATCCGGGGTATTACGATCCAGGAGCGTGTTGCCGGCGGCCTCTATGACCGGGAGCTTGCCTTTTCCGCAGCGGAAGCGACTCTTCGCTGGGCAGAGAGGCAATACATGGCCAGCATTAGTAATGATACGCCTGCCATTGCAAATTTTATCGCGACGATCAGGAATGCTAATAATGATCCGGTTTGCGGGGGGAGCTGTTCTACCAATAGTCCGCCGAATACGGAAGCATATTTCAGAGGCATAGAGAAACTTGGAGATATGCCATCCGATCTCATCAGACTCGACGGCACTACCCCCGGCTTAATGCTCCCGAAATTCGAGAGCGGCAGCGGTACCAATACCATTTACGCGGCAGGCGAGTCGTATTACATGGCGGTGCGATTAAGTGAACCCGGAGATTGCGGCGAAGCGGTGCGGATCAATGCGGTAGGCGCAGGGCGCAATGATCGTACCATTGTGGTGCTGGAAAGCATCGTTTGCCAGCCATGAGGCTTTGCGGCGCGGCAGCAGGTTTTATAACAGAATTTCAGGAGAAGTTATCATGTACCGCCAAAATAAAGGTTTTACGCTGATTGAATTGATGATCGTGGTGGTAATTATCGGCATATTGGCCGCTATTGCCATTCCCAATTATCAGGAGTATATGCGGAGAACGCGCCGTGCCGAATGCCAAAGCGAGATGATGAACGCTGCCGGAAGGCTGGAACGGCAATATTCGGTGACGAACAGATATCCAATGGTAGCAGAAATCCCCTCACTGATGGATGTTGCCAACTTAACGGGATGTCCGAATGGTACTGTAGCCAATTCTAATCCTAGTCCATTCTATATTATAACATATAGCAATCCTGATAGTACTAACCAAAGCTTTCTCATAACCGCAACGGCCCAAACCTTAGGCGATCAAGATCAGGACAAGTGCGGGAATCTGACCATGGACCATATCGGCCAGAAAACTGCTAGTAAGGGTGATAGTAGTCTTTGCTGGCGTTGAAGTATAGCGCCAAGCTGCCAGAGAGAAGCCGGGATGGCACCATCCCCGCTTCTCTCTGGCAGCAGCTTATGGTAGTTCAGCAGCTTCCATGCTCTCCCTGGGCGTAATCGTGCCGAGGCGCGCCCGCAAGGAGGTGGGCTTGCCGGTGAACAGCATGGCGTAATAGACGGTATTGCTCATCACTTTTTTGACATAATCCCTGGTTTCGTCAAAGGGAATAGTCTCGATATAAATCGTGGCGTCAAGCGGAACTTCGGCGCGCCAGCGTTGTGCGCGCGAAGGCCCGGCGTTGTAAGCGGCGGAAGCCAGCACCGGATGGTCGTTCAGGCCGTCCAGCACCATGCGCATATAGCTGGTTCCAAGAAGCAGGTTGGTGTCAGGGTCATTGACACGCGCGTGGTTGTAGTCTTTAAGACCGATCTTTTTTGCGACCCAGCGGGCAGTGGCAGGCATTAGCTGCATGAGGCCGGATGCGCCCGCCGTGGATTTGGCCTGAATGATAAAACGGCTTTCCTGCCGCATCAGCCCATAGACCCAGGCGTCATCAAGCGACTGTTCACGGGCGGCGGCGCGTACCTGAGCAGCAAAAGGCGCAAGAAAGCGCAAGCGGTAATCGTGCTGAAACTGGGTGCGGTTGGCCGTATTGATGGCGCGATCATAAATGTGGTTTTCATGCGCCAGGGTAGCGGCGGCCAGCAGTTGCCGATCGTCCATATCCCGAATCGCCCAGTTCCATTCGCGGACAGCTTCCAGACGCAAATCAAGCCGGAACAAGGCTAAGGCGCGTAACAGACCGGGATGGGAGCGGGCAGCGGCATGTTCGCCAGGTGTGAGAGGTAGGGCAAGGGGGGGAATCTGAATCGGCAACCCCAATTCCTCTTCCGCCAGATTACTGTAAAAATGCGGCTCGCCCCGCAATTGCCGGAATTTGTCATAGGCGTAATTCAAGCTGCCTTCTGCCTTGTCAGCACGCGCGAGCCAGTAAATCCAGGCAGGATCGCTCTGCTGCTCTTCGGGCATATCCTCAATGGCGGAACGTACCGCTGCCCAGTTCTGCCGCCGCAAGGCGGCGCGTACCCGCCATTCTCGCGCGTCGGGCGAGAGCGTCCCCTGTCCTCTGGCAAACCAGTCCAACGCTTCAGGGCGATGCCGCCGCGCGCTTACCAGGGCGATTTCTCCCCAGCACCAGGCGGCTGCTTCCCTGCCGATGCTTTTCTGCCAGCGTTCCAGTTGGGTGACGGCAAGATCAGGATTGTTGGCTGCCAGGCGGGCAATAGCCAGCGCGACGATTTCTTTTTGGGTGCGGGTTAAGAGAGTTTCCTGCTTTTGCCGGTTGAGCCAGACGAGCGGTTTTTCCCACAGTTGGGTGAATTGTTTGGCGTCGGGTTGTTCTTTGCTCGGCAGGGCGCGCAAGGCTTGCTGTACTGCTTTCTGTTTGCCGCGTTCGGTCATGATACGCGCCCGTTGCCAGTACTGCTCATCGTCCAGATATTCGCCCAGATAGGCAAAGAGCGCCTGGCAGCCTTCCGGCACGTCGACAAGGGTGAGCCACGGTTTTTGCGCTTCCAGGAACAGTACCTCCTGATCGGCGCCGGGGCGGCGCAGGCGAAACATAAGCTCAACGCATACCGCTTCCTGATCCGGGGATTGCAGGCGCGTGTACAGTTGGGCGACCTCCGTCCAGCGGTTCTTCTTCGCCAATACCTTCAACCAGTCGGTAGCGAGACGTTCGCCCAGATAGCTGTTTTGTTCCCGTGTCAAAAACGCTGCAATGGTGTCCTCATCCTGATTTGCCAGCCCCTGTTGCAACAGATAATAATCGGTGTGGGGCGTAAGGACATGCTTGATGGCAGCTAATTCATTACGCAAACTTTGCAGTTTGGCGCGATTACCCGTCCGAAAGGCTTCCCGCGCCGCGATGAAAAGTTGATCGCCCGCCGCCGTTTCGTCAGCGGCAAGCTCAAGCACAACAGACGGAGCAGGTTCAGCCAGAGCGGGGCGTGAAATGAGCAGAGCGGCAACAAGCAGGATAAAAGCCGCTAAATAAGCCGCGAAAGCGTTTTTGGTGTGGGCGGTGGCGGAAAGGCAAAGCAGCTTCATATAATGGAATGGCTGAATTGAAAGGAGGCAGAAAATTGTATGAACCAGCATACCATGAAGATAGTGGTTTTTGCGTGAATTGTTATGCGCGGTGAAATCAGAAAACGCTGCCTGCTGGCGCGTGAGGCGCTTTCCGGGCAGGAAGTCGCCCACCTTTCGGCGCTGCTGGTTGCTAATTTGCTGCGGGCATTTCCGTGTCCGCCGGGAAAATGTGTCGGCTTCTGCTGGCCGGTACGTAACGAAGCGGATGTCCGCCCCGCCATCCATGCCTGGCTGAAGATGGGAATTACTGCGGCGCTGCCGGTTACGACCATGCGCGGGCAGCCGCTTATCTTTCGCCTCTGGCAGGCGGAAGCACCGCTTGCGCCGGATTGTAAAGGTATCTCCGCGCCTTTAGATGATGCGCCGGAAGTAACGCCGGACACGCTCCTGATCCCGCTCAACGCTTTCGACGCCGCAGGCTATCGCTTAGGGTATGGCAGTGGTTTTTTTGATCGTACCTTGACCGCCCTGGCCGCGCGTTCTGTTCGTCCGCTTGCCATAGGCATCGGCTTTGAGTTGGGACGGGTTGCAGATGCGCACCCGGATGCTCACGATCAGCCAATGGATTGGCTGATCACGGAGGCAGGTGTCTGGCAGGCGCGGAAAGGATGCCGCAAAGCGGGATGAAGCGCGAGAAAATCAGCTTCCGCCAAGCGCTTTACGATTACGCGCCTGACACTCGGCCTGATACACCAGGCGCATCATGAGAGTGCCTTTGCCCCGGAACATGCGCTTGGCAGTTTTGGACAGGCAACGGCGTTCAATGGAAGAACGGCGGGTACGGGTAATCGCCATGATTTCATTCTCCGGAAAAACATCAAATTCTAGGCGGATAGGGCGTTTACGTCAATGCAATGCTTAAAGCAAGACGTGTAGTTAGAGCGGTTTCGGTTTAGTACTTATCCGTAAATAGCGATTTCCTGTCGCCAGCAGATCAGTGCTGCTGCCAGTGACAGCAAATCCTCAAAGGAGGCGGCAGATTTCTCATATTATAGTGCTTCCCGCAAATAAAATGACTTTTATGCCGTGATTGGGAGAAGTGAGCAAAACTTCTGAGAGTAGCTTTATTTACGGAAAGTACTATAACCCGGCAATTAAGTATTTATCCGTAAATAATATGGTATCCTTCCTATCTCAAAAGTTACCACCTGGAGCATGTGATGGGAAAGTACCGACAGCAATGGGTCATTTCTGATGAATTCTGGGAAAAGGTCGAGCCGTTGATTCCTGCGCCGCCGCGCAAACCCGCCAGCGAGTATCGGCGTC
>Ga0099364_10010300_pt1 | contig 12862 bp, 9 predicted proteins | sample TergutTh196P3_FD_73070 | JGI IMG/M metagenome (GOLD analysis project Ga0099364, IMG submission 73070) | Microcerotermes parvus P3 segment gut microbial communities from Pointe-Noire, Republic of the Congo - Th196 P3 | ecosystem: Host-associated > Arthropoda: Insects > Digestive system > Gut ...
GAACTGACCGCCTTACGCGAGCAAGGAGCGGTAGCCATCGTCATTATGTCGTCGAACAGCGGCATGTGCGGCGCTTTCAATTCGCGCATGATTAAAGAACTAAACAACCTGTCTGAGCGGTATCCCGACGAACAATTGCTTTTCTTTCCTGTCGGGAAAAAAATCAGGGAGGCGTTGAACCGTTCGGGATTTACGATTCACCGCAGTTATGACGAGATGGCCGGCAAAATCTCTTTTCAGCAAGCCGCCGATTTAACAGGCGAACTTATCGAACTATTCTGTTCCCAAAAAATCAAAAAGGCGGATATTATTTATTACCACTACAAAAACGCCGCCATTCAAATTATCACATACGAACAACTATTGCCATACATGTTGCCTGAGTTTGGCGACCTTGAAGAAGAAGGAGATGAGAATGAGAATTGGCGACATATTTTTGAACCTTCGCAAACGGCTATATTGAATACCATCTTGCCGCAGGTTTTACGCTCAAAATTCTACATGGCTTTAGCCGACAATCATACCGCCGAGCATGGAGCCAGAACACTGGCCATGCAGTTAGCCGGCGAAAACGCAAGCAAAATTCTGGAAGAGCTGCGCCTGAACTACAACAAAATCCGCCAACAAAACATCACGGCAGAACTGCTCGATATTGTTGGCGGATTATTTGCATAGTAATTTCATGAAAAAGTATTATTTTTGCAAACAAATTATTGCGCGTTTATGAACTCTATATTTTTGGTTATTTTAATTCTCCTTATGCTTCTTGCCGTATCCGACCTGATTGTCGGCGTATCCAATGATGCAGTCAATTTCCTCAATTCCGCTATTGGTTCAAAAGTTGCGCCAAGAAATATTATTATGGCTGTTGCCTCAGTTGGAATTATGGTAGGCGTAATGACCTCGGGAGGAATGATGGAAGTTGCCCGAAGCGGTATCTTTCATCCGAGTATGTTTACATTTTCCGATATTATGCTGTTGTTTCTGGCTGTGATGCTCACCGATGTGATCATATTGGATGTATTCAATTCGCTTGGTTTGCCCACTTCGACAACGGTATCATTGGTTTTTGAACTTCTTGGAGCCGCTGTTTGCGTGGCGATCTTCTGTATTTCCAATTCGGATACGACAAGTATGGCAGATTTATCGCAATACATTAATACGGGGAAAGCGCTGGCTATTATTGCAGGTATTCTTGTTTCAGTAGTCGTAGCGTTTATATGCGGAGCAATCGTCATGTTTCTCACCCGTATCATATTCTCTTTTCATTACAAGTCGAAAATCAAATCAATGGGTTCAGTATGGTGTGGTTTTGCCCTGACCGCCATCACCTATTTTGCCGTATTTAAAGGACTTGAGAAAAGTCCTATCATTCCACAAGATATAATGAATTATATTACAGGGAATCTAACATGGTGTTTAGCTGTCACATGGATATTTTGGACGCTGTTGATGTTTATTTTCTTTTTGATTAAAATAAACATATTAAAAATCACAGTCCTGGCCGGTACGTTTGCACTTGCCCTGGCTTTTGCAGGAAACGATCTGGTAAACTTTATCGGCGTATTTATGGCCGGCTTTGATTCGTATCATATAGCACAGGTCACAGGCGATCCAGGCATGACAATGCATGCTTTGCTGGGCCCTGTAAAAGCAAATATATGGATATTAATGACAGCAGGAATCATTATGGTTGTAACCTTGTGGTTTTCTTCCAAGGCGCGCAGGGTAACGGATACAGAAGTAAATCTGGCTCGTCAGGACGAAGGGAACGAGCGATTTGGTTCCACTTTACTGTCGCGTGCGCTTGTGCGTTCTGCATTGAATTTCAATAAATATGTTGAGGGTTTGACTCCCAAACGTGTGAGTGAATTTATCAACCGTCGTTTTACGTTGAACCGCGAATTACAAGCGCCCGACGCCCCTTCTTTCGATTTGCTTCGTGCAACGGTCAACCTGACGACTGCCGCATTATTAATTTCGTTTGCGACACGATTGAAATTGCCGTTATCAACCACGTATGTCACCTTTATGGTTGCCATGGCGACATCACTTGCTGACCGCGCATGGGGAAGGGAAAGCGCCGTCTACCGTGTAACAGGTGTCCTGACCGTGATATCCGGCTGGTTTATCACAGCGATTGTCGCATTTACCATAGCCTTTCTCGTCGCAGCGCTCCTAATGTGGGGAGGAGTCTATGCCATCGCTATCCTGTCGATAGCCTGTGCTGCCATCCTGATCAAAATGAATACGAAAAAGAAAATAACCCAAACCACCCGCGAACCGGAACATTTATCGATTATAAATCAATGTGCCAACGAAGTAGCCGTTACGACACAGGATATTATCAGAATTTATAATAATACATTGGAAGGCGTTTTCAACGAAGATAGAAATGCACTCAAACAGTTGAGTACCGAAGCGCGAACTTTGCATAAAACGGCAAGCGCACGTAAACACAGTATACTTCCTACACTAAATATGCTGAAAGACAATTATATAGAAACCGGACACTATTATGTACAGGCTGTAGATTACCTGAACGAAGTCACCAAGGCCCTGTTCCATATTGCGAAAGATTCGTACGAACATATTGATAATAATCACGAAGGATTTTCTTCTGAGCAAGCAGATGACTTGAAGGTTATCAGTCAGAAAATGAATACGGTCTTTGAAAATATCAACTGGATGCTCTCAACGAACGACTTTAGTAATATCGAAGATTCGCTGACCATTATCAAGGAAGGGATGTTCGAAGATTTGGCCGACGCAATCAAAAATCAGATACGTCGCAACAAAAACAATCAGAACCGAACGCGCTGCAGCGCGCTGTTTTTAAATATTCTGGGTGAAAATAAGATCATGATTCTGCAACTCAGAAATTTATTGAAAGCGCAGAAACATTTTGTAGAAAACAATTCATAACTACAAAAAAAATCCGCCAACCAAATATCATTGCCATGTGGTTTGATATTGTTGGCGGTTTTTTTGCGTAATCACTTGTTCAGGCTTTTGCTGTAACTAATGATTTGTTTGTTTTGCTCTGTTTCCTTTTCTGTATTTCATACGCAATGGGTGTTGCGATGAATAAGGTGGAATACGATCCGAAAATAACCCCCAGTGAGATGGCAAATGTGAAACTGCGAATGGTTGGGCTACCCAGCGAGAAAATACATAAAACGACCAATAAAGTAGAAACAGAGGTGTTAAATGTACGTGACAAAGTAGAATTCAAAGCATCGTTAATTACTTGGCGACGTTCGCGTTTTGGGTAATTTTGAATCGTTTCGCGAATACGGTCAAACACAACTACCGTATCATTAATGGAATAACCGATTACTGTCAGAATAGCTGCGATAAACGTCTGATCAACCTCCATGGAGAACGGAAGCACTTTCCACAATAATGTATAGAATGCGATCACACAGAGTGTAACTGCCAATGTAGAAAGAAATACACCGATTGAAAATGCCATATCCCTGAATCGTACTAACACATAGAATGCCATACAGAACATGGCAAATATCGTAGCCATGAAAGCGCCTCGTTTGATATCGTCCGCCATGCTTGGTCCCACTTTCTGGGAACTTTGAATGAAGGTTTCCGCAAATTGCGCTAAGGTCGTTCCTTCCGGAAGAAAAGGTTTTACGCCATCATACATGATTTGGGAAATCTCTTCATCCACACTTTGCGAGTTATCATCAATTTTATAATTGGTAGAGATACGCACCTGATTCTGAGACCCTATGGTTATAACACTAACCTTTCCATCAAATGGTGCATCTAAAGCGTCACGTACTTCATCTGTCCGCACATCCCGGTCAAAACGAACCACATAATTACGGCCTCCCGTAAAATCAATGCCATTATTAAGCCCGATTGTCATCATGGAGATAGATCCCAAGACAATGATAACTATTGGAATAAGGTAACCTTTTCGGCGATTGCCCAGGAAATTAAACGTTGGATCGGACAGCAAATTTTTTGACAGCGAAGTAGAAAAGGTTATATTTTTCAATTTATCTTTTGCGATTAACGCTTCATACACGATACGGGTTAAGAAAACAGCCGTCAAAAATGAGGCGATCAGCCCGATAATCATCGTCGTGGCGAAACCGCGAATAGGCCCGGTTCCGAACACAAACAACACGACGCCGGTAAGAATGGAAGTTATGTTTGCGTCAAAAATAGCCGAGAATGCATTTTTATAACCGTCCGAGATGGCTTTTGGCAGCGCTTTTCCGCTACGCAGTTCTTCTTTAGCGCGTTCATAAATCAACACATTCGCATCAATTGCCATAGCCAGCGCCAACACCATTCCAGCAATACCCGGTAAGGTCAGTACGGCCTGGAAAGAGGCCAAAATACCCATCGTGAAGAATATATTCAGGAACAAGGCTCCGTTGGCAATCATTCCCGGAACTAATCCGTATACTGCACACATGTACGCCATGATGATGATAAGAGCAATAACAAAAGAAATGACGCCGGCCCTGATGGCTTCCTGTCCTAATGATGGTCCGACGATATCTTCCTGCGCAATGTTTACCGATGCAGCCATTTTACCTGATTTCAACACATTGGCTAAATCTTTCGCTTCTTCGGTTGAAAATCTTCCCTGGATTTGAGAACGTCCTCCGGAAATTTCTTCATTTACATTGGGCGCCGAATAAACTACGCCATCAAGCACAATGGCGATCGCCTGTCCTACATTTTCCCTGGTCAGACGCGCCCAGTCTTTCGCTCCTTCTGCATTCATGGTCATGGAAACAATATTTTCAGAGCGTCCAAATTGTTGTGTAAAATCGGCTACGGCATTGGTTACCACATCTCCGCTTAATGCGGGGCTGCTGTCGCGGTTGGTCACTTTGATGGCATATAAATAAAAGTAATTTCCATCGGGATCGAACGCTTTGACATCCCATTTAAACTCAAGATTTCTGGGAAGTACGGCTTTTACCTGAGGCATATTCAGATATTCCATGACCTTGTCCATATTGTTTCTCTGTGCAAAACCGACAACTGCACCCGGTATCAGTTGGGTTCCTGTCGGGTCGGTATTCAGTTGAAGATTAGCAAACAGCGGATGTGATTTCTCATATTCCTCCATGGTCATCGCATCACTTTCAGCGCTTGTATCTTCATCGCCTCCTATTTGTGCCAATAACGATTCTGCGTCGGAAATAACGGCATCTGTTTCAGCAGCTAAATCAACATCTTCCTGAATTTCGGAAACATCGCCTGCCGGTTCCGTGTCTGTCAGTTCCGTGTCAGCCAGTTCCGTGTCAGTCGGTTCTTCCGATTTCAGGATTCTGGCTAACACTTCGTCTGCTGTCACAAGTTGCTGGTAAATGGAAGGCAGGTCATACGTTTCCCAAAATTCAAGGTTTGCGCTTCCCTGCAATAATTTTCGTACACGTTCCGGCTCTTTTACGCCAGGTAATTCGACCAATATCCTGCCTGCTGTTTCCAAGCGTTGAATATTTGGGGAAACAACTCCGAAACGGTCAATGCGTGTACGTAATACATTAAATGAGTTATCAATCGAACCTCTCAATTCATCCTTGATGACAGATATGACATGGGCATCGGTACTTTGCGCGTCGATTTTATCTCTTAGGTCAAATGTACTGAATATCGCCGACAAACGTGCTCCCGGATCTATTCTCCTGTACTCTTCAACAAATAAATCAATAAAATCCCGCTGACTTGTTGCCTGGCGGGCATACGCCAACTCCAAAGCTCTGTTAAAATTCGGGTCCTGATTATTGTTCGATAATGACCGTATTACATCCGGCACATTCAATTCGAGAATGACATTCATACCACCCTTCAGGTCAAGCCCCAAAGTCACTTCCATTTCACGGCATTGCTTCAGTGTATATCCCAGCCATACTTTTTTGTTCGCTAACGAGTCTAAATAGAAACTCTCTTTCGCTACGTCTCCGTTTGCATACTCAGCTGCTTGCTTGTTGTAACGCCCTGTCACAAATGAAAAAGACAGATAGAACAAACAGACAAGTGCAAGTAATACTGCAAAGACCTTGACAAATCCCTTGTTTTGCATTTGAATCTACTTATGTTTTATGTTATTACTTTATAATTTCATTTTTCAGGCTGCAAATATAGTTTTTTTTTCTTTGCCAACGAGAAATTTGGTGATTTATTTATGAAAATAATTCTATTTGCATCCAATATTGCCATAAAAAAGAAAAGATTGCCTCACGACAACCTAAATCTTATTGGTTAACATAAATGTTATATCGTAAATATAATCTATAATACTGTAAAAGAAAAGGTTGTCTCACGACAACCTAAATCCCATTTGTTAACCTTAAATCTAATACCATGAAAAACACGCTGCAAAGATAATACATTTTTGCAATGAAACAAAATTTTCTGAGAAAAAAATTGATTTTTTAGCATTATTTAACTCTTTTATCTACTCCCCACATTAATTTATCGCGCAAAGTTTGATAAAAAGTATGATCAAGTCGTTGAATTACACGGGTAGTATGAGCTGCTTTGCAAATTGTCAGCTGCGTATCGATTGATAAGACTTCCGACCTGCCGTCTAAGGCAACCAAAAAAGTCTGCGTACGACTTTCTACCCGAAGCTTTATTATATGTGATCCCGGAATAACTAATGGGCGAACATTCAGACTGTGAGGAGCAACCGGCGTTAAAACAATGTTATCGCTTTCCGGCAGGATAATCGGACCGTTCAAACTCATGGAATAGGCTGTCGAACCGGTCGGGGTAGCAATTATTAATCCATCTGACTGATAGGAAGACAGATATCTGTCATTTAAAAATGTATGAATCGTTATCATCGACGAAGTATCGCGTTTGAGAACGGCTACTTCATTGAGTGCGCAATTATTTCCCTGAAAATCATACTCACTTGTCTGTAATGTTAACAGCATGCGTTCCTTGATTTTGTACTTTTGTTCAAACAATTCATCCAGCGTTTTTTCAAGTTGATCGCTTCCGATATCAGCCAAAAAACCAAGCCGTCCGGTATTTATTCCTAATATCGGGATGGAATGTTTATTGATGTGTGCGGCTGTTCGCAGAAAAGTTCCATCACCGCCGACGCTTAATGCAATATCCAAATCGAACGTGTCGCCTTCGAGCGCTCCGGCAATCACGGGTTGATAGTTCAAAACAACTGTCAGGAAGGTATAAAAATCATGTGGGACATAGACTTCGCCACCCAGATCGTTCAACTTTTTAAACAACCGCTCTATCAATGAAAGTTTATCCACATGGCATTCACTTCCGAATATTCCTATTTTCATGCGAAAAAATTTTATTAATTCCTTAATTCGTTATACATTTGCAACTGTATTTGTGTACAAATATAATGAAAGCGTGAAATAAATAGATTCTTACATGATAAATTTAAGTGTAAATATCAATAAAATTGCGACAATACGGAATGCGCGGGGAGGAAACATACCCGATCTATTAAAGGTGGCACAGGACTGCGAAACGTTTGGTGTTCAGGGAATTACGGTACATCCTCGTCCAGATGAACGTCATATTCGGTATAATGATGTTTACAGGCTCAAACCGCTGATTCGTACGGAATTAAATATAGAAGGATACCCCTCTCGGCCATTTATTGATCTTGTTTTAAAAGTGAAACCTGCCCAGGTGACTCTTGTACCGGATGCGCCGGATGCAATTACTTCAAATGCCGGTTGGGATGTCGGCAAACACCTTGATTTTTTAAAAGAATTAGTCGATGTTTTCAAAACCAACCACGTACGTACATCTATATTTATAGGTACTGATCCGGACGATATCCAATGCGTAGCCAAAACAGATACCGACAGGATAGAATTGTTTACCGAACCTTATGCTTCGCTGTATATGAAAGATAGGGAAGCTGCTGTTACTCCTTTTGTCCGGGCTGCAACATTAGCTAAACAGTTGGGATTGGGTGTGAATGCCGGGCATGATCTTTCACTCGAAAATCTGGGTTATTTTGCAGCGAAGATTCCCTGGCTTAAAGAAGTGTCTATTGGTCATGCACTTATCTGTGATTCTTTGTATTACGGATTAGAGAAAACAATTGGTTTATATAAAAAATGTCTTCAGCTAAAATAATTACTTAATAAAAAAATGAATAAATAACGTATGAAAATTTTATCAGTATTACTCCAGGTTCCAAATCCGGTAGAAAATCCGTTTGATCTCTCCACACCGATTGTTACGACCGAAGCCCAAATGAATGTCATTGATCTGGCAGTCAAGGGAGGTTGGATTATGATTGTACTTTTAGTCCTGTCTCTCATTGTGACCTATGTTTTTATTCAACGTTTAATGATGATCCGTCAGGCAGGCAAAAGCGACGAGTCATTTATGAGTCGAATCAAGGATTATATTTATGACGGAAAAGTGGAATCAGCCTTGAACCTTTGTCGTTCGACCCATTCGCCGACAGCCCGGATGATCGGCAAAGGGATCAGTCGTCTGGGACGTCCAACAAGCGATGTACTTGCTACGGTCGAAAATGCAGGGAACATTGAAGTGGCCAAATTAGAGAAAGGTTTTCCGATTATTGCAGCCATTGCGGGAGGCGCTCCGATGCTCGGTTTCCTTGGGACAGTTACCGGCATGGTACGCGCTTTTTATGATATGGCAAATGCAGGGACGAATGTGGATATCACACTGCTCTCAAGCGGTATTTACGAAGCATTGGTCACTACCGTTGGCGGATTAGTGGTTGGGATTATTGCCATGTTTGCCTACAACTATTTGGTTTCGATCGTAGGAAATGTTGTCAATAAGCTGGAAACAAGCACAATGGACTTTATGGATCTATTGAATGAACCGTCAAAATAAGCGCGCATGGCACTGAAACGAAGAACAAAAATAAATGAATCATTCAGCATGGCATCCATGACGGACATCATATTCCTGTTATTGATTTTCTTCATGATAACGTCTACGCTTGTTGTACCCAATGCAATCAAGGTAACCTTGCCGCAGGCTCAGCAGCAAACGGCTGCAAAACCGTATTCGCGCATAACAATTGATGCAAACCTGAATTATTGGGTAGCATTCGGAACACAAAGGGAAAGACAAGTATCGTTTGATGATATCGTACCGTTCCTGCAAGAGCAACTGGAAAGAGTACCGGAAATGTATGTCGCTCTTTATGCTGACGAAACGGTCGCCTATCGCGAAATAGTGAAAATATTGGATATGGCAAATCGAAATAATTATAGTATGATACTTGTTACCCGCGTACAAAGATAAAACGAATACAATCCGCATGCAGAAACTTGCACCAAACCGCATGAACATGCTGCAGATTCCATTACACCTAATTAATAATAAATTATGCACAAATGAAATTTGATAAAGACGACATAATAGCCCTCCTCGGAACGATTGCCTTTCATTTCGTAATATTCCTGATTCTGTTCTTCACGATATTAAAAACAATCGTACCGGACGAAGAAACAGGCGTTTTGGTTAATTTTGGAAACATTGACCTTGCTGCCGGACTTTTTGAACCCAGGGGAGGAAGAACGACTACAGGTCAAGACGCTGTTTCTATCCCTGAAGTAACCGCCGTGCCTACTCCCCCGCCAACTCAAAACAGACAGGAGGAAATGATTACCCAGGATACGGAAGAGACACTTGCGATTGGCGAAAACACACGCAGGGATGAAGAACGGCGGCAACGGGAAGAAGCTGAGCGTACGGAAAGAGAAAGGGAAGCGGAACGAAGAAGGCTGGCCGAAGAACAACTACAACGCGAACAGGATATTCAGAATCAAGTAGCCGGCGCGTTTGGGATAGGAAATACTGACTCGGACAGTCAGGGAACCGGTACGACAGGTACAGGAAACGAAGGCAGTCCTTTTGGAAATTCCGACACGGGATTGAATGAAGGAGTCGGCGGATTTGGCGGTTCATTTAACCTGAGCGGGAGAAGCATCAGAGGCGGCGGTCTGCCCCGTCCGGAGGATCGCATTGCCGAAGCAGGCACGATTGTTATCAATATTACGGTCGATCCGAGAGGAGATGTGATCAGAGCCGAAATAGGCAGAGGAACGAATATAGATAATCCGGTTATGCGGACTGGAGCAATAGATGCAGCCAAACGTGCCAAATTCAACAGTATACAGGGAGCCAATAATCAAAGCGGAACGATCACTTACCGGTATCGGATGCTTTGAGGTAAGAGGTAGTGGAGAGTTGAAAATCAGTTCACTGGGTTGCTTCGTGTCTCGCAATGACGATGTTTGCCGCCGTCATTGCGAGATGGCGAAGCACGAAGTGGAATCCAGAAAGAGGTTTTATATTCGAATTAAAACAATTATTTCAATATCAATCAACTAAAAATAAAGAATCATGAAAAAAGCGTATTTATTTCTGGCTACCGGTTTCGAGGAAATCGAAGCTGTATCCACATGGGATATCTTGTGCCGCGGAGGAATAAAGGTGTATACCATTTCTATTACCGGAACACATACAGTTCTTGGAGCGCACAAAATTCCGGTCTGGACTGATTTACTTTTTGAAGACTATCATTGTATGGATGGCGATGCCTATATCCTGCCGGGGGGAGGCCCGGGAAGCCAGATGCTGAACGAACATGAAGGATTGAAGAAATTATTCGTATCCCAGAACGAACAGGGCAAATTAATCGCCGCAATCTGTGCCGCGCCAATGGTATTAGGCGGGTTAGGATTGTTGAAAGAAAAGAAGGCGATCTGTTATCCGGGAATGGAATCTACCTTAGAAGGCGCCATTTTAACAGACCAACCTGTTGTAAAAGATGGAAATATCATTACAGGCAAAGGCCCCGGTCTTGCATTTGACTTTGGTTTGGCAGTTCTTGCCGCCCTGCAAGGTCAGGAAGTAGCCGATAATGTGGCCGCCGATCTTCTTTTGAAATAAGGAAGTAGCGTTTGTTTTAAAATCGTTAAATAGTTAAATTATATCTCGCGGATTTTAAATATTACAGTGAAAACCTGTATTTTTGTCTGAAAAATTCATGAATAGAGCATTTCAACAAAATTTAAAAAACGAATTAAGCCGGTTTTTATCCGTTCAGAATGATAAATATCCCAGGGAAGACTGTTTGAAAATCGACCTTCATTGTCACGACTACAACAGCAATGTGCCAGACGAACTGTTAGGAAGAATCTTGCGTGTCCCGGAAACATGGTTGCCCAGCGAAAATTTAATCAGGGAATTGACAAAAAACGGCTGCAATGCCTTTACGATTACCAACCATAACAATGCCCGTTCCTGCTATATTCAGCAGGATAAAGGGGTGGATATACTTACGGCAGCCGAATTCAGTTGCTGGGTTCCTGATTTTGAAATTGGCATCCACGTATTAGCATATGGGTTTACCCCAGAACAGGAAGCCAAATTGGAAAGACGACGAAAAAATGTGTATGCTTTTCAGGAATATACGCGCAAACACAACATTCCTACTATCTGGGCGCACCCGCTCTATCATTATTCTGTCAAAAACATGCCGCCCCAGGCTTTCTTCAATAAAATGTTACTCCTGTTCGAACGGTTTGAAACCCTGAACGGACAACGAGATACATGGCAGAATATGTTGGTGAAAGAATGGATTGAGCAGGTAAGCGACGAAATGATTGATCGTTTTGCCAAAGAATTTGATGTCGATCCAACCCGGTATTGTACAAAGCCTTATCAAAAAACGCTGGGCGGCGGCTCGGATTGCCACATGGGTATGTTTGCCGGTTTAACAGGCTCTTATCTGTATGTGCCGGATCTGCAAAACAGACTGAAAATAGAAAAAAAGTCAAATCTCGCCCTCGAAGCGCTCAGGAACGGAAATATCGCCCCTTATGGAACACATCAAAACACAGAAAAATTAACCATCGCTTTCTTGAATTACGCCTGTCAGATTGCCCTCAACTACAAAGATCCCGGATTAGTTCGTTTGTTACTTCACAAAGGGGATGCTTCCGGAAAAATACTTGCCTTGACGGCTTCCAATGTTTTCCATGAAGTACAACGCCATAAAGTAACCATGTCGTTCATCAAACAGTTTTATAAAAGTATGATGGGAGAGAACCCTGCCTGGTTCACAAAGTTTTTTTTGCCGTCAATCTATAAGCCCATTTTTGACGATGTAATACGTATTTCAGCAATACATCAGAGCAACCGTGCAGAGAGGATCGACGATTATTATGCTTCCATTCTGTCAATTAATAATCAATTGGTTCATATTTTATCCGGAAGATTTAACAAGAAGTTACAAAAATTAAATCTCAGGAATACATTTGATGAAAAATCAATCGAACAAATACTTGATGGACTTGAACTTCCCAGCTTTATTCGTTCCTATATGCACGGCAAGGGAGGAAATGCCTCCTTTGATTTGTTGAAATTTGCAGATGGTCTGCCTTTTCCTTTTTTTGCCTCGCTGTTTATCCTTGCAGCCCATTTTGCAAGCGCCAAAACAATGTTTCATACCCGCCCGTTCCTGCGGCGTTTCTCGAAACAATTGGGTAAATTCGAGCAACCCAAACGCATCCTCTGGTTGACCGACACATTTGGTGCTGACAACGATACTTCCGTGTTTTTAAGGGAATTACATAAACAAATCAAAAAACATGATCTGCCAATTGATTTAATGACTTGTAATCATGCACTGGAATCGGACGAACATCTGATTGTATTAGAGCCTGTTAGTATGATAACTATCCCGATTCATAAAGAACAAAAAATCTATATTCCCAATTTTGTGGAATTTCATAACCAGTTTTTAGAAGGCGAATACGATCGCATCATTTGTTCTACCGAAGGAGTCATGGGATTGTTCGGTTTGTATTTAAAACATGCGTATACG
>Ga0099364_10010301_pt1 | contig 12862 bp, 8 predicted proteins | sample TergutTh196P3_FD_73070 | JGI IMG/M metagenome (GOLD analysis project Ga0099364, IMG submission 73070) | Microcerotermes parvus P3 segment gut microbial communities from Pointe-Noire, Republic of the Congo - Th196 P3 | ecosystem: Host-associated > Arthropoda: Insects > Digestive system > Gut ...
AAAATATATAATACAACGAATTCGTAGTCAACGAAATGCTGGTTTTATGTGGATAGAAAATTTATTTTTAGAACTTAAAAAATATGACAATAATAGAGATAAATACCCTACTTTAGATAGTTTTATGCCTGAAATAGTAAAACTTCAAAATTCACTAAATCCTAAAAAAATGCTTAAAGAGCAGAAAAAAGAAAGTTCCAATACCACTATTCAGGTGATTGGAATAGAAAACAACTCTCAAGATGTTGACCCTAAAATAAATAAAATAATAGTTAAATTTTCCTCTCCAATGACTATAGGTCCAAGTGGCATTAGCTCTGGACAAAAGAAAAGTAGAGATTGGAGAAAATACCATTTTAAGGTTACTAAATCGTACTGGAATGTAGAAACAAAAGATGAATGGATTTTGGAAATAGAACTTGAACCTGACAAAGAATATTCCGTATCTTTTCCAAGACTATTCTTCTTGACGGAAGATGGTTTATATCTTAAGGAAACTTTTTATTTGGATTTTAAAACAGGAAAATAAATTAAATTGAAAAATAATTTGTTATGAATAAGAGTAATAATGTCAGACATAATAAGTGTAAAAACCCATCAGGTAACGGAGCGGTTTCACGCAATTGCGGCAATATTCCGCAGAAAATTAAGTGCGATTTTGAAAGGATGTATCCCGCTCGAAAATCAGTTATAGCCGCAACTGCAGGTGAAGCCGCCGGCACGTTAGGTGCAAGTGACGGACAGCAGCATCGGAAACGACTGAAGCCAATACGAGCAACCGTTCTGAAAGAGTAGAACAAAATGACAGTCCAGAGTTCTTTTTGCAAAAGTGCGAAATAAGTACCGAAACTCTAAAAGTTTTTTGAATTAATATTAATGCGTACCAGATGCACAAATAAGTCCCAAGGGTATGGGCAAATTAGATGAAGAAAACTTTAGTAATTTTAGTAACCTTGTTAACGGTTACTATAGTAACAGGAGAATTTTTGTACGCAAAAGAAAGTATATTGCGGAGTAATCACTATTTTATGGATGACGTAGGAGGTAAATTGATTTTAAAACAGGATGGTCATTATGATCTTTTTGTTTCAAATAGTAAATCAGTTGCAGATAAACATGGGAAATACGGCATATCGGAAACTAAAGTTATTTTATATAACCTCGATGGGTCTGTGTATATGAGTTGTCCTTTCCAATGGGAAACGAAAGGTGTCAAAATTAAGTGGGTCGAAATTGATAGAATAAAGTTGTATCGTAAGTGATTAACGTAACTATTTTACTATAATGAGCGTTAATTAATAATAATAGTCTGCTAAAGGAGCGGAATTTAAAATAATTTTTAAAATGAAAAAAAACATAATTATTTTTGTAGCCTTAATTGGCTTTGGTTTTGTAGCAAACGCAAAGTATAAACATTTTTACACAAATGATGGTGCTAAATTGTCTCTGAATAGTACTGGCGAGGTATTGTATTACCCACCAGGAAGCAATAAAGCATTCGAAGGTGGGTGGGACAATGAAACAAATAGTAATAATAAAATTACTATTTGGTTGTATGTAGAAGGTGGTCGTTTACAAAAATGGACTGCATACTTTAGTGGTTTTGATGTCGTTAATTGGGAGCGAACAACAAGTGGCAAAGCTACTTTGAGAGTAGAGGGAGGCCCTGGAGGTACTTTTACTTTAAATGATAGATAAAAGATTCCTAAAAAGTATGCAAATGATTAACACAGTGAGAGGCTGTTAAATCAGCCTCTTTTTTTCTTTTTTTCAAAAGTGTACATTGAATATCAAATATTTACCATAAATCAAACTGATTGACAAAATAACGAAACTGAACAAAATAATAAATAGAATAAAATGTTAAAAACACCAACACCTAACGGAGCGGTTAGGTGCTTTTGACATTATGTAGATTCAATAGTAAACGAATTTAAGAAAAAGTGAATATCAGTAGATAAGACGACAACGGTAGTAAAAAAATAATAAGTAAATTAACAATAGAAAAAGAAGTGAAAAGCGTAAAAGCCTAAAACAAAGCGATATAAAAATTAATTTTGTTCAGTTTGAAAAAAATAAAAAATTTGCGAATTTTTCATCAAAAGATTTTGTTAATTTAAAAATATAGTTTAATTTTGCGACTTTGAAATAGTGTTAGAAAAAAGCGAAAAGAGTGAAGGGAAAATAGGATTTTGGAGTAATAATTAAATTATTAGATTATATAAATTAAAAAAAATAGAGGTATAATGAACACCAGACACCTAACTGAGTCGTTTAGCGCAAGCGGGGGTGTAGCCCCGCAGAAAGTTTTGTGGGATTTTGAGAGTTCACTGCCACGCAAAAAGTGACGGAAACCCCCGCCAGCGCCAAGCGACAGCTCGTTACCTGCAACTCGTACAGAGAGAACTGCGGTTAATTACTTAAATATAAAGTGTTTACATATTTTTGTTTAATTAATAGTGATTTTTATGAGAAAATATCTATTTCTATTGCTAACAATAGCAGCAGTCGCTGTTGGGAAACCTTTAAATGCCCAACTTACACGACTGCACAACGCACCGCGAGGCGGTGACGAGATAATAAAACAGCGGGTTGACTACAAAGATCCCGGTCGGAGTGGTGAAAATGTTATTTGGGATTTTGGTCAGTTGTTTTCAATTGATCCTGAATACAACCTGACCTATTACAACATTCAGCCCATTAACGACAGCACTTACCTTGCACTTAGAGACACAATACCTGCCGCTGAACTTTTGCAAGGCGATTTGATGGCAGGCGTTGAACACCACACTGCCTATTGGTTACGTATGGTTGAGGATACAATTATCTCACTCGGGCACGAAAATCCCGTAGTGTTAATGAAACACAATCCTCCCCTACTCTCAATGCCATTTCCTTTTGGTTATGGACAAGAAACTGAACGAGAATACCGCTCAAGCGGATTTTACTCATCACGCGAACCTGTAGTTACTGAGGGAAATATCCATTTAAAAGCCGATGCTTTTGGCAAAATGGTACTGCCATCGGGCGATACGCTCGACCATGTATTGCGTATTAAGAGTTTGCAGACCATTGCCGATGCAGACACTACAAAATCTGACTCAATACCACGACTGAAAATGTTTACAGAAAATTTTCGTTGGTTTGTAAAAGGTTACAGATATCCTGTTTTTGAAACCACGCGTGTCTTTGACGTTAGCGACATTGACACTATCGAAATTTTTGGCACAGCATTTTTCTTTCCGCCGCTTGAGCATCTATATCTTGAGCAAGACTCTGCAAATATGGCTGTGCTTGACAGTCTTTGGAACATTGGAATAGGTGAACCATACAATCCCGGCGAAGGCGGAGAAGAGGGCGATGACCCGCCCGGAAATTTAAACTTAAAATACAACTATTTTCCAAATCCTGTAAGCGAAACATTGTACGTTGAGTACTATTTTGAAGCAACAACAACCGTAACAATTACACTTTTCGATATGAACGGCTTACCTGTGAGAGTACTTAACAAAGGAGAATTGCAATGGGGTTTATATCAAGATGAAATAGAGTGCAGCACACTTGCCGCAGGAAGTTACATACTGCAATTAAACGTTGGAAACATAGTTGAAAGCGGAATAATAATGAAAAGATAATAAATGAGTTAAAAGTTTATAAAGTTGAAAGTTAAAAGCAAAATTTTACAAACTTCAAACTTGATAAACTTTACAAACTTGATAAACTTTACAAACTTTACAAACTTTACAAACTTGATAAACTTTACAAACTTGATAAACTTGATAAACTTGATAAACTTTACAAACTTGATAAACTTTACAAACTTGATAAACTAATAAATAATAAATAATAAAGAAGATGAAAAAAATAAAAAATATGAAAATAAAAGTATTGGTGATAATATTAACATTATGTACCCAAACAAAAATGCTAGGGAATTCAGATGGTGGAGGCACCAGCACTGATTATGGAATATTTGACTTTGTTTCAGGTATTCAGCCAATAGAACCAACAACGGCATCTTTAGGGCGATATGGAGAGTATCAGATGGATTTATCCAATGGAATGCCAGATATAAGCATTACTTTATATGAAATAAAGAGTGGCGATTTGACAGTTCCAATTGTTTTGCGCTATCAAGGAGGCGGAATAAAAGTGCAAGAAGACGCAACTTGGGTAGGATTGGGCTGGGATTTGTTTTACGGCGGACAAATTACAAGAAATATGCAAGGATTTCCCGATGAATGCGAACCTAATCCTCAAGACAGACCTGATGCATCCGTAATACATCAACAAATTCAACAACTAGATATAACTAATGCTTATGGAAACCCAGAATTTTATAATTGGGGATTATCTGCCCAGTGTTCGCATTCATTTATGCCCGATGAATTTTATTACAATATAGGTTTGGAAAGTGGAAAGTTTATAGGTTTAAATGAAAAAGTAATGGTTCCTTATAAACCAGTGTCAATAACAAAGACTGGAAATAATTGGAACATAAATTTTAGTATTAAAAATGCAAAAGGCGAGAAATATTATTTTAAACCTGGCGAAACAACAAAACAGCATGGTATTCATACTCGAGAATTTACTTCTGCATGGTTTGTTGATAGTATAATTGCTCCCAATAATCATTATATAACTTATGAATATCAAACAGATGGAACATATTACCCAAATAATATAGGTTGGTATGAAGGATTTCGTCACGATGAATTCGAAGGAAATGGTTATGGGGGTGAAAACAATCCGCCACAGTTACAAACTGGTTTAATGCCTATGAAAGAAATGCCAAACCAACGTGAGGTTACCAGCACAAAGCCTCAAACAATTATATTTGAAAACGGTAGAATTCAATTTGCATTAAGTAGCAGAGATGATATTGAAACCCATCCTAACTACCCCAATCCCACTCCTTTGAAGAAATTAGAGTGTATGGCAATTCAAAGGTTAATAGATGGCGGCTCTTACGAACTAATAAAATTTATATGGTTTGAATATTTTTATTATTGCAACCGTTTGATGTTAGAAAGAGTGTATGAAGAATATCCAGATGGTACGAAGCAAACAATAGCAGAGTTTGAATATGATTTAACGCCGTTAGCGGGTAAAAAAAGTTTCAATTACGACTTTTGCGGTTATAATAATGGAGTTAATAATTCGTCTCCAATTCCAGGAACTGCAATTTTTTCTGGTTTTTATCGTGTTTTTGTAGGCGAGGCAAATAAAAAAGTTGATGAAGCGGCAACAAAAGCGGGTGTTTTAACAGCAATTAAATATCCAACAAAAGGTAAAACTGTTTTTGAATGGGAAAATCATAGATATGGTGCAGATGAGCCAATATACCTAAACCAATATATTAATATTGTGTCGCTTAACTCAGTTCCGTCCGACCCCGATTGTATTTATAATCACGACGATTTTCATGATCCTACTTTGGATTGCATTACTAATGGTAGTATTGGAATTAATTGCATCATGGACCAATCTATACGTATTGTTGGAGAAATAACACAAACAAATTATTGGGATCCGGCACACCAAGAAAATGATGATCCAAGAATTAAAGTAACAAATACAACAACAGGAAAAATTTTACTTAATATTAATTTACCAACAGGTTGGGCTTCGCGTTCAGTTGATGAAATTGTTAATCTAACGGCAGGAAATTATTATACAGTTTATTTAACAACAATGTGTACTGCAAATACTTATATTTGGGCAAATGTTACTTACTTTGAAATCGATAACGACAATGAAAAAAATAACTATAAATATGGAGGTTTACGTATTAAAGAAATAACAAATTATGATTCTGATAATACGTTATTAGAGAAAACTTTATATACTTACGTATTACCTGATAATCCTAAAAAATCAAGCGGTTATATTACCAATACCGCACCAATAATGAACTATGTATTAAAAACTTATATATTTAGTTATATGCAATCTGGAGGTAGCCCTGGTACTAGTTGCGGTCGTATACTTAGTAAAGAATATTTAGTTTTTGATTTACCATCAGGCGGTATTTATCCTAATAATTTAAGTTATCAATACGTTCAAGTACAGAAAATAAACCAGGACGGAACAACTAACGGAACTACAAAGTATGAATTTAATCAAGCATACGATGAAACTAATGTACCAGATCAACCTGGTATTCCAACAATTACAAAAGCGCATGAACGTGGGTTTTTATTAAATGAAAAAGTTTATAGCGCTGATTCTACATTATTAAAGGAAACTATTAACAGTTATAGTTTTCACCCAAATATCACAGGTGAAAGTAGAGGTTTTAAAATGCTACTAAAGTATTTTTACAGAGGAGGTACTTTTTGCTACCTTGAGGATTCTTATAATCCAAGAACTATGTACTCACCACACAATTATTATTATATTACAAATTGGATGAAAAAAGACACTACAATTGTACGAGAATATTATGGGCAGGATTATATTGAAAACAAAATAGTTTACACATATAATGATTTAAACAGTTGTTTGCCTACAAAAGTTGTTTCTTATTTTAATGGAAATACAAAAAGCGTGGATTATTTTTATCGTAATCAAAAACCTTTGATTATTGAAGAAAAACTGAACGACATGCCTGTAATTAAGAATACGGCTAAATATCATCAAGGACCTAATTCATCTGTTATTATTGACACTATTCTCGTTAAATATGGTTCAGTACCTGATATTAAAGAATTTTCAGTATCAAATTACGAAAACGAGCATTATAATATTTTACAATACGAAGGTAAAGATAATGTGCCTGTTACATGTCTATGGGGCTATAAAAACTTACATCTAATTGCCGAAATTAAAAACGCTACTTATACAGATGTTTCTGCAATTATTAATGAAACCGTTTTAAACACAATTGCTGCAAAGCCCCAGCCTGCTGTTAGCGATTGGAATACTATAAACTCTTTACGTGCAAATTTGCCAAATGCAATGGTAACAACTTATAAATATAAACCTTTAGAAGGTATTGAATCTATTACAGACCCACAAGGTATTACAACATATTTTGAGTATGACGGTTTGGGTAGGTTGATTAATATGAAAATCGGCGAGAAAAACTATCCCGCCGACAGCGACGAAACTAAAAGAGTATTAGAAAATTATTATTATAATTATAAACTTTATTAATAGTAAATGAGTGAATAAGTAAATGAGTAAATGAGAATAGAAAAAGCCCCCTTTAGGGGGTTGGGGGTGTAATAAGTGAATAAGCGAATGATTGAATAAGAAATGTAGGGACAAGGCATGCCTTGTCCAATTCAAAATAACTGAATGATAACTGCTCACTGAAAATTGCTCACTGATAACTGAATGAAAATTTTATATATTTTTTGAATAATGAGTGTAGAGAGTAGCCCCCTTTAGGGGGTTTGGGGGTGAAAAAACTGATAACTTTACAAACTTTATAAACTTTACAAACTTTTTTAACTTTATAACTTTATAAACTAATTTAACATGAAACATAAACTAATTTTAACAATAACGATGCTTTTAAGCGCTATTTGTGCGCTTTATGCACAAAGTTTTGACCAAAATTTTATCAGAACAATAACATATACTGATGAAAATGGTTATTATAGTAATAGTTTGCAAACTATTCAATATTTTGACGGTCTGGGACGACCCACACAAACCGTAAAGAGAGGTTTTACGCCCGACAAAAAAGATTTGGTTATTTTGCAGGAATATGACGATTTTGGAAGAGAATCAAATATTTGGTTACCCGCGCCGCAATCATTAGGAAATGGTGAGTATGTTACTCCCGCAACTATTAAAACATCAGCGCAAACATTTTACAACGGTGATACAGCGCCATATTCATATCCTGTTTACGAAAACTCGCCGCTAAATAGAGTTTTGGAACAGTACGGACCCGGGCAAGATTGGCATAATCCAATCAATGCAAAGTCGGTTAAAACCGATTATAAAACCAATACCGCAGGTGGAGACGAACTTTCTTGTACAAAATACACGATTTCGGGTAATAATCTAGTAAATTCAGGCAATTATACTGCTAATGAACTTTATGTTGTTGAAACAATCGACGAAGATGGCAATTTTTCATACGTTTTTACAGATAAATTAGGAAGAACTTTGTTAACAAGATTTATAAACGACAGCGAAAACCACGATGTTTATTATGTTTATGATGATTTAAACAATTTACGTTTTGTGCTACCGCCGCTTGCCGTAAGTGCAACGGGTGATGAAGATAACCCCGTAATGAAAAAATACGCTTATGTTTACAAATATGATAGCCGAAACCGTATGATTTTTAAACAGTTGCCCGGTTGTGAGTATGTTAAATATATCTACGACAAAGCAGACAGACTAATTTTTTGGCAAGATGGTGAACTGCGTAATAGTGACATTGAAAATGAAAAATGGATGTTTTCGATACCTGACGTTTTTGGTCGCATTGTGATAACAGGAATATGCGGTAACAGCGCACTCGGCAAAACTATTAATGCTTCTAATTTCGAAAATGTGATTATCACAGCGAAAAAAAGTACAAACATCAACAGCGGTATGCATGGATACGATATTTACCTTAACTCAACTGTTGTGCAAACAAGCGGATTGGCAAATATGAAGGAACTTACCGTAAATTGGTTTGATAATTACAATTTTCTAACTCTTAATGCAATAAATAGTAGCGGAGTTACGTTATCGTATGAAACTAATGAACATTCTGATTTTGATAAAATGTACGGAAACAGTAACGATATTGTTGCACACAAAGGATTGTTAACGGGTTCAGCAGTTGCAATGCTCGAAGGCAATACAATGCTCTATTCTGCGTTTTATTACGATTACAGACGAAGACTAATACAAACAAAATCAATAAATCACCTTGGAGGCGCAGAAAAAGAGTATATTGAGTACGATTTTATTGGTAATCCACTGAAAAAACTGCATGTGCATAGTGTGCCAAACAAACCCGAAATTAGAGAACTATACGAAAATGAATATGACCATGCAGGAAGGCTGCTCAAAACAACTCATATACTAGACGATGCAACTTATGCAACAACTATTTCAAGCAACTCTTACGACCAAATTGGTAGATTAGAATGGACATTTAACAGTGTAACGAGCAAAATTGAATACGACTACGACGTACGCTCAAGGATAGAAACAATATCCGCTTTCGATTTTGCGCAAAATATTTCTTACACTTATGGCGGAAATATAGAAGAAATGAAGTGGAAAAACAACCGTGATGGCACAAATTATCCACACAAATACTTTTTTGAGTATGATAATCTTTCTCGTGTTAAAAAAGCATTTCATAATGGTGATACTTTCGCATCAAGTGGGCAATACAACGAATATTTTGAGTATGACAAACACGGAAATATCGAAAGTTTAAAAAGATATACAAAAGGTAGTTTAATTGTAAAGCCACACGAGCCGAGTTTTATGGATAGTTTAGAAATTGTACATTACGGCAGCAGATTTTCAGAAGAAGATATGGAAAGAGGACTTGCATCTACCCTTGCCGATAATTTAACAATGCAATACGATGGTAATCAACTTACAAAAGTAACAGAAGCCTCAAGTCACTCAAATATTGCATCAGACGAATACTTTTTTATGGATTGGTTTCCAAACACTCAAACTGACTACGAATACAACGCAAACGGTGCAATGCTCAAAGACGAAAACAAAGGGATGACGGTTGACTACAATATTTTGAATTTGCCAAGAAACATTTACATTTATAATCCTGTTGTAAGTTATGGACAAATTGGTTATGGTTATTCTGCTGACGGAGTTAAGAGGAAAGTAAAACATTGGTGGGTTGAAACGGGAGTTAAAAATCCACATGTAACCAAAACAAGTTTTGAGGTAATAGAAGAGCCGCCGTCACTTTCAATATTAAAATCTAAAACAACTGATTACGTTGGTAACAAAATATACGAAGATGGCGTTTTAGAAAAAATTTTACTACCAAATGGTTACATCAAAGAAAATAAATATTTTTCCTACATCCGTGATCACCTTGGAAACAACAGAGTTGTTATGACGCAACAAAGTTTAATAAACGATACAATTGCAATTGGCGATCCTTTGGAAGGCGAAGAAGGTTTGGAAGATAGAAACGGAATACCAATGTTTATCGGCAAAGTTGTGCAACGTGTTGATTACTACCCGGGTAGTGGCTTGCCGATGGCAGGTGGCTTAAATCCAGAGGAACAACCATACAAATATAACAACCTCGAATTCCAAACTATGCATGGTTTGAATTGGTGCGATGCGCACGCACGACCGTATATGTCTGATTTAGTGCGCACCCCAACTTTCGACCCGCTGGCTGAAGCCAGACCATGGGAGTCGCCTTATTCTTGGTGTGGAAATAATCTAGTTAGAAACATCGATCCTTCAGGGATGATATGGGATGATCATAAAGTAGTAGTAAAAGTGGCAAACAACATTGACAAACAAATTTCTTCATTAGAAAAAAGCAAGAGTAATGCGTTAAATAAACTTGATAGTGACAACGGCAATATGAGTAACAGAAAAGTAGAAAGACTTACAAATCAAATGACAGATTCACAAAATAGGATAGAGCATTTAGAACAAAGCAAATCAGATATTTTTACACTTGCCAAAGATCAAGACAACGTATATTCATTAAATAAAATCGATGGCGGTATGCACTATGTTACGCAGGGTAATGATGGTAAAATAAATATTGATTATTCAACAACTTCTACAGCTATTCACGAAATTACGCATATTAGACAATCGCTGAAAGCAGGCGGTTTGCAATTTGAAGATGGTAAGTTGATAAATGCCGTGGGACATTATAAAGAGGGAACAAGTAAATTAGATCATTATAAATATTATTCTGCCAATGAAGTTGAAGCATATCAAAAACAATATTCTTATGATAGGTCTTTTCCTGGAATTCGCGATGGATATGGTGTTAGTGGTATTAATGTGCACTCGGTAGGTAATATTATGCACAATGATAAACCTTTATATAAAAAAATACAAGATTATTCTATTTTATTAAAGCAAAGACAAAAATTTACTCAATAATGAAAAAAATAATATTCTTATCAATAATAATTAATTTATTTACTTTTTTTTCTTTTGGTCAAAAAAGTTTATCCGGTTATTATTATAATAAAACAGGAGGTAGAATAATAGTGATTAGCAATAATGACTCTTTAAAGTTAATTAATTCTGGTGGACGTGGCTCTTATGATTGGATTGAAGCCGAATGTACTTTTAATTGGGTTGATAACAACTTTATAGAGATAAATTCAACGCCACCACACCTCCTGATTGAAGAGGGGTTTAATATTAAGCAATATTATGATTTCGATATTGCAGGTGAAAGAAGATTATCTTTTTCTTTTCCTAATTATAAAGGAGAATTTGAGATTTCAATTTCTGCGGATTTTGATAAAGGATTTAAAATTTTTGACTTTAAGTACTCAGAAAAAAACAGAGAATTTATTTTGCCGAATAATACAAATTCCATAACAGTTACTATTTTTAGTCCTGTAAAAGGCGGTGAACTTGATGGTATTTTTTATGGATTTTTGCATTGTAATTTAGTTACTCTTTACGAAATTAATAAAATGAACAATAGAATAATTTTTGAAGTACCTGCCATTGATAAAACATTTTTTTTGAAATATTTTGTCAAAGGTGAATACGCCCGAGTAACGAAAGATTCTATCATTTGGAAAGGAGAAGTATTTGTAAAGGAAAAGAAAAGAATTAGTTGGTAAATGATATTATTTTAAACAGAAAGTGAAGATTTTAGCATAACAAAAGAAAACACGGCAGCAGGTAACTGAGTCGTTTAGCGCAAGCGGGGGTGTATGCCCGCAGAAAGTTTTGTGGGATTTTGGGAGTTCACTTCCACGCAAAAAGTGTCGGAAACCCCCGCCAGCGCCAAGCGACAGCTCGTTATGCGCAAGTGTGCAAAAGTGCTGAGACAACGAGACGAATTAATAAGACTGAAACGGTAGAAAAAGTCAAAGTGAGACGGCAGAAAAAGACTAATCGGCTGAGAGAGTCAGAGTGAGAGACGGTAGACAAAGACTGAATCGGCATAAAAAGTCAAAGTTAGAGACAATTTACAAAGACTGAATCGCCAAAATAGAAAAAATAAAACATAGATAAATAGTTGAAAATAAATATTATAAAATGATAAACGAGATAGACAATATTAAAAATAACATAGAAAGAGGTAGAGAAATTTACGAAAAAATCCCAAAATATTCCCGACCTCTGTGGGCAGGACTTGTTTTATCGCGTTTTAACAACTATATCAAAAGTATCCCGTCACAAATTACAGAACTCTTCGAAATTATTGAGAACAAAGACAGATGGAAAAATGTTCGGTGTATAGCGTCAAAAATCAGATTATTTAGGCTTGATAATCATAAATATCAACCAATCAATTATTTAATTCTTGCAGAAATTGTGGCAAAGGTAACATACAACGCTTCTGGAGACATTGCACCTTTTGAAAAAGACGGTGGACACTGTATTCCAGAAATGGCTATCAAGTTATCAGAAATATTTGATGACAAAACACTTGAAAAAGAAGTAATTTCATCTATTCTTTTATTCGAACATAATGAAGAAATTAGAAAAGATAACAAATTAAATATGAGTAAATTAATAAGTTTTGTGAAATGATTAAAGAAAATACCAGACGCATAACTGAGTCGTTTAGCGCAAGCGGGGGTGTATGCCCGCATAAAGTTTTGTGGGATTTTGAGAGTTCACTGCCACGCAAAAAGTGTCGGAAACCCCCGCCAGCGCCAAGCGACAACTCGTTAGGTGCAAGTGGAGGACACCA
>Ga0099364_10010302_pt1 | contig 12861 bp, 17 predicted proteins | sample TergutTh196P3_FD_73070 | JGI IMG/M metagenome (GOLD analysis project Ga0099364, IMG submission 73070) | Microcerotermes parvus P3 segment gut microbial communities from Pointe-Noire, Republic of the Congo - Th196 P3 | ecosystem: Host-associated > Arthropoda: Insects > Digestive system > Gut ...
TAGGCATTACCATGGGAGACCCTTCCGGCATAGGACCGGAAATAAGCATCAAGGCTCTCTGTCAAAAAAGCATATACGAAATATGCCGGCCTGTGATCATAGGCGATTCAGGAATATTGCAGAAATCTGTTCGTGAAGCCGTCAGGCGAAATGATATTGTAATTAATCCAGTTTCGTCAATAAAAGAGTGTAAATTTGAACATGGCACAATTGATGTATATGATATGCAAAATGTGGATGTAGACAAACTTGTTATTGGAAAGGTAAATGTAATGAGCGGTGCTGCTTCATTTGCGTATATCAAAAAAGTTATAAAACTTGCCATGGCGGGTGAAATTGATGCTACAATTACAAACCCCATTAACAAGGCCGCGATAAACATGGCCGGCCATAATTATGCTGGGCATACGGAAATTTACGCCGACTTAACAAAAACTAAAGATTACAGCATGATGCTTGCCGAAGAGGGTCTGCGGGTGGTTCATGTTTCAACCCATGTTTCCTTACGAGAGGCTTGCGATCGGGTAAAAAAAGAGCGGGTGTTAAAGGTAATTGAACTGGCTCACAACACATGCAGGAATCTTGGCATAGATCATCCCAGAGTGGCAGTGGCCGGGCTGAATCCCCATGCCGGCGAAAGCGGAATGTTCGGCAGGGAGGAAATCGAAGAGATCTCTCCGGCAGTGGAGGAGGCAAAATCCAAGGGAATAAACGCAGACGGCCCCATTCCGCCAGACACTGTATTCGCAAAAGCCCACGGCGGCTTATACGATATTGTTGTCGCCATGTACCATGATCAAGGACACATTCCCTTAAAAGTGCTGGGGTTCCAGTACGACAGGGAAGCCGGAAAGTGGAAGTCGATTAAGGGGGTCAACATTACCCTTGGCCTTCCTATAATAAGAAGCTCGGTGGATCACGGTACGGCATTCGGTCATGCCTGGCAGGGCTCGGCCAGTGAGGCAAGTTTGATCAGCGCGATTGAGTACGGCGTTAAACTGGCTCTCCACAAAGGTAAATAAGGGCTCGTTGACACAGCCCCCCGCCCCCGATAAAATGACCTTCATAGGGAAAACCGGGGAAACCCGGGCTTTCATAGGCGAGAGTGGTGGAATTGGCAGACACGCTAGACTTAGGAGTCAAAAAAGCGTCATTTTTAATGGTTCATGCCCTTTCCCTGTATTTATAATTCCTTTATCTACAAGGAATTAAGAAACGACCTTAAACGACTAAATTTGGATCGACTAGCATCGTGCACTTATCGTGCGCTTATTTTTCTCAACAAAGAGGAGAAGATGCTATGGCTCGGCCAAAAAGTCCTTATACCTACAAAAAAAGAATAGACACCAAGTGTTATCAGTTCACTCTCAATCCGTCCTGCGGGCTTCCCGAAAAAACATGTAAAAAATGGCAACGTAAAAGTTTCTTGAAACTGCCTGACGAATTGGCAATTTACCGTAATCCGAAAAGAGAAGCAGATGTAAAAATAGCCCTGGGGGCACTCATTGATTATCTAAAAAAACAGGAAGAAGAAAAGAAAAGACTGAATGCTCCCAACGAGGATATCACCGTGGGGGATTGGGTGGAGAAGTTTACCATTATAGAAACGAGCCCAAGGACTGCAATAAATAACTCAAAAAACAGGCCTCCATCTATAGATACGTTTGAAACCTATAAAAGCTATTTTAAACGCATCAAGGATGATCCGATTGTAACCTTAAAAATGTCCGAATTAGAAGAAGATGACATTACTTTTTTTTCTACCCGGTTGGCATTACAAAAAAAGAAAGATGGCAGCCTGATCGGAGGAACAAGAACACATGCTGGCATAATTAAATTTTTAAGGACGGCATTTAAAAATTATCAGCGGAAATTCCCCAGGTGGTTTAATCCTTTTACTGCTTTGGATGCACCGTTAGTAAATTATGGTGTAAGAGATTCATTACCAGAAGATGAAGTGATGAAGCTCTTTCAGCCAGGTGTCTTAAAAACGACAATGGAGCTGGCGGTTTGTGCATGTATTTTCCTTTCCGGACTTCGCCGGGGTGAGGTCGCCGCCTTAAAACCTGAAGATCTTAACTGGAGTGTGCATACACCGAAAATTGTTGTCAGGAGAGCATGGCAAGCTTACGGCAAAAAGAAAAGAGTCCTAGGGCCGCCAAAAGGGAAAAAGCACCGTAACGCCCCTTTTGATCCTATTTTGCAAGAGGCAATAAAAAAGTTGTGGCAGGAAAATGAGGAAAGGATTGATCTGCTTGAGAAAAAAGCAAAAAGGTCAGAGAACGAACAGACCGAGTTGGATAACTTAAAAAAGCGTGAGTGGGTTTTTACTGTCAACGGCAGATTTATGAATTCACAATGGACACAACATCGATTCCCGCGGTGGCTTAAAGATGCTGGGATTGAGCTTAACGGCCGGGAGATAGTCCCGCACAGCGCCCGTCATTCGTTGGCTTCGATTCTGGAAGAACGAGGTACTCCAATGAGACACATACAGGAGCTATTGGGTCATTCGGATTTGGTAACTACAAAAATTTATCTGCACAGCACCGAGAAAACAATCCGGGAGATAGGAAAGAAAATCACAGAAGCCAGGGAAGGAATAGCGGATCCTCCAAAAGAAGAAGAATCAAAGGGAGAGATTATCCCATTTACAAAGGTATCCTGATATGAAAAAAATCATGACTTTAGTCACGATCTCCAAAGTAAAACTCACCCCAATGCAGTAATAGGGATGGAGGACAATACTATGGTAAACAAAATTTTAACCGTCATCGAGGGTCAAATGACAGCCCTTGCCCTTATCTGCGACCTCATCAGGGAGACAGCAGACCGGGACAAGTACGGCTCTCTGCTGGATGAGCTAAGTGCCATCACGGAGTTGATGGACGGATTGATGCAGAATGCTCGTTACAGGGGGTGGTAGCCCTAGACCTTTCTGTTGTAAGGTTGTGCTAGGAAGACGAACTGGTGGCCTCATGTTGCAGACTGGCACAGTTTAAGGTATACTGCTACTGCAAGGCGAACTGATGGCTCCATGTTGCCAATCGGAAACCACACATGGTATATTAGGCTCATAACGAACTGGTATCCCCATGTTGCAGAACTGTATCGGTTGATCAAGTCGACCGAGCCGGTAGGCTAACAAGGCCTCCCGCAAGGGTTGTGCCAAAAAATGACGCTGTATCAGCGTGGAGGCAGGGTGCTGCGGCACCCTGTTTTTTTTATTCCTCCGTTCTTATCTCTTTACCTTGCAGATCTGTTACCAGAGTATACCTGTGGACTGTTCCGGCGGCAGTTTCCATTCCGTATGGCATCTGCCCTCTCCAGTACAGCTCGTCTCCTTGGCGGCGGAGGAATTGTGCCTCCATTCCACCTGGACAGGTGATGGTGATATTTGGTTTGTAGTTTGCGTGTGGATTTGTCATTTTTTTCTCCTTGTTATTTGCTTTTATTCTTAATAATTCCCACATTCCCTTTGGCATTGGAGGCTTTCCTGCAACCCAACGCCGGAATGTTCTATCGGTAACGGCACAAAGTTCAGCAGCTTTGTTTTGGCTTAGGTTGTTTTCTGCAAGCCATGTTTTTAATTGTTCACCTATCAAAATATCTTTATTCCTTGCAAGGGTTACCACTGAGTTGTAATCAATATGATAATCAATCTTATCCCTTAATAATCTTTCTGAAAGCTCCAGTGTTGCTTTATCTCTGGCTATCTCTGCTGTGCTTCCTTTTTTTAATGCTACTACCATCTTGCCCTCTACCACTTCCAGATCATATATACAACAGGTGTATAATTCGTCTTCCGTTACTATATCTGTGTCAAACCATTTTGCCATACTTTCTTCATGGGCAACCGCAAAAGCTTCTTTTTGCTCTTTAAGCTCCTGTAATGTGGAGTAAGTGTAAGACAGGTACTTGTAGCCGTTTTCTCTTGATTTATTCATTTGCTCTTTTTTATCTTCGATGATTGTCATTTTTGATTCTCCTTATCAAAGCTTTCAACAAACACTTTTGCTTCATCGGCGGTAAAATCATACCGAAATTGCCATATCTCCGTTACCCATGCGTCTTGAGCATAGTATTGTGTTCTTTCCAAGACATATCTTCTTTTTCCTTTATCGTTGACGTATGTTAATTTTTGGACTCCTCCCATCCCTACATGATTGACAATCCCCGTGAGGTCTTCCAATTTTTCCACGGCAACTTTTTTGCCAACTATATCTTCAAAGTTTTCGCAATCTACTTTGTTATATTTAATTAGATATCTGTAATCCATTTTAAGCCTCCCTTTTATTCAATAAATTTCTTATACATAATTGACACAGCTTGTTTTTGTAATTTTTCCCATGCTTTCTCCCGCACCTTGGGCAGAGGTTGTTTTTCAAGCGAGCCTGATATCGAGCCTTCTGCTCACTGCTGGATGTGGAATGCCCCCTATAATAAGCCCTGCAATCTGCACAGTTTACAAACTGGGATTTTTTATTTTTCTTCCCGCACCTTGGACACAAGCCCTGCTCTTTCCTCTCCTGATATAACTCTTTCCGTTTTATGCTGTTCATCATTACCTCATCCCCCTTCCAATTTCAAAAGTTTCTCCAAAAAAACATTTTCCCCGATTATCTATCCACCACTTTGATGATTTGTTATGCACATCCGAGTAAAACTCTTTTATTGCCTGTGCTGTAACCTCGGACATACCTTCAGGTATATCTCCTTTGGTTACTGCTTCCAATGCGTCAAACTTTGCTTTACTGCTTATCATCTGAGCAATAAGATTATTACGGATATCATTCGCCCATTTGATCTGTTTTTCGGAGCCTTCCAGCTTCGGCAGTGTCCAAGGGCATTCAGTGGCGGATTTTTCATTTTCTGCGGATTGCTTTTCTCTCTCGGCTAATTTTTTTACATCTTGATCGGCTTTCCAGCATTTAGGGCAGGTATCAACATTTTCTTTTGCCCAGTCTTCATAATTTCGGGCATCGGAGCTATTGTAACACTTTTTCCCGTGCCAGAACTCTTCTCCACATTTTTTACAGGTCAAGTATATGCTTGCTTTTGCCATATTTGGCTCCTTTGTGCCGCTCCCGCGGCTTTTCAGTTTCGCCCTTCCTGTACAGGCGGGCTTGGCTTCGTCAGCCTTATATCTTTATTATAGGACATTTTGTCCTATGTGTCAAGTCTTTTTATTAAATTTTTTTACTTTTTTTTGGGGGATTTTTACCCTTTTTCGGGGGTCTCCCCTCCAAATTCAGGTGGGAGCATCCCAGGCGGCAGGGCGGAGATCATCCGCTGGAGTTTATTGCTTGTAATTACAATCTCCCGAAGCGTATCCTCATAATTTACGGAATAATCCTTAATTGCCGTTTGGAGCTTCCGGTGGGAGATTTGGTTGGCGATCCGCTTTTGGAGAAGGGGGCCTGAAAAGGGCTTAACGATATAATCCACGGCTCCAAGAGCAAACCCCAAGCTTTCGCTCTCTGAGTCGTTTTTTCCTGTTAAAAACATGACCGGGATATCCCTCCAGCGGGGATCTGCCTTCAATATTTTGATAGTCTCAAATCCGTCCATTTCTGGCATCATAACGTCCAACAGAATTATATCCGGTGTGATTTTTTCCAGTATTTCAAACAGTTTTTTTGCACAGCCCATTGTCATCACATCGAAATACCGTTCCAGCAAGGCTTCGCCCTGGTCGAGGGTAGATAAACTGTCATCAACTAAAAATACTTTTTGTTTATCAATATTCAACTTTATCTCCATAAAAAAGCCTTAGCAAGCGATGAAGAGGTATCGGCACCAGATACCTTTGAGGAACTCGCTAAGGCTAAATAAACTAAATTACGGCTCTACAAAAAAGTGTCCCCATTTTATCGTTCTTGATCCGCAAGGCTTAAACCAGTTGATAAATCTTTCCCACGATAGGATTATATCGTTGCCAGAACCCTTCCAGTCATTGAGCGTGTTGCCGTAAGGATCATCAATAATCACTGATGTTGGTGTGCCATCAAAATCTAGTTTTCCATCAGGCCAGTTTGCACCAACTAATGTAACAATGTGTCCTAGCGGTTTCGCCCTTTTTGTAGGTACTCCAGGAAAGTCTCCTGAAAGTACCACAGGCCGTCCATTTTTTAACTCATTGAGAATCGAGGTGATACTTCTGCTAACAGAAAAAGATGTAACATTTTTTCCCATCCATTCGTTAGTGCCACGGGATAGCTCGTCATGCACCCAAGGCCGCCATTTTTTAACCTCTGTGATATAATAATGAAGATTATCTTCCGGCTGATTATATTTACCATCAGGGAATTTATACCCAAGATAACAAAGAGCCATCACCATTGATGTTACATTGCAGGTATTAAGCGGATCACGTTCATTGTTTCTTTGAGAATAATTTATTTTACCCGTTGATATGTTTATGTGCATTTTTTACCACCACCCGAAAACAAAATGTCCAGTCGCCCATACAAGCGACCCAACGCCTACCGTTCCAACTCCAGCCCAAAGCATCGTACTGTTATCCTGGATAATACCCGTAACAATTAACGGTACACCCACGCCATAAGTAACACTGCCAACCGAAAACCCGATTACAGAACCTCGTCTTGCCCTGGCTAGTTGCTGTTGTAAATGTGCAATATTCGCCATTGCAAGTCTGGCCTGATTAAATAACTCGGTATTCTCATCTAATAGGGCTATTGCACCATCCTCAGCATCAGAAACCCTCTCCATTGCCGCTTCCAAGCGTATGGATAAGTCGTCTATAATCCTCCCGGAATCCTGCAACAAGGCCATCAATTCTCTGTTGCCTTCTCTCAATGCGCTCGATAAGGTCACCAGTGCTGTCCACTGCGTTCTCAAAGTCCGTAAGTCGCTCATCTGCTCCAACAATAATCTCGATAGCTCGTCTGTTTCGATCTCGTAAATCGGCTCCGTATCCAATAGCGGATTCCAGGTCAATTCGGAGGTCGTCAATAGTGTCATGTAAGGTAATGATAGTTTCCCGCTGTTGCTCGATGTGCATAACAAGATCGGTTCCATCAGCGGATTCGACAATTTCGGATAACTTGGAATACTTGCTATGGTAAACGACTCCGAATACTGTTGACCCCAAAGCCCAGACAAGCAGCACAATCCCAACAATAAAATACATCCGACTGTTTTTAACCTTAATAAAATATTTTTCATCCATAGTCTCCTCTCTTCGTTTTTATACTCTTAAAAATCTAAGAATAAAAAATGCCGCAATACCGATACAAATCCATTTAATGACTGGATAAACTTTTTCAAAAGTTATTTTCTTCATTATCTGACCATCACATCTTTTTCGGGTTTGTCCGTAACCAGCTTGTTACACTCCACACCGGCAACCAAACCGCCTATGATAAATAAAAAGCCCATACCAAAGCAGGCATAGAGCCCCTCTCCGCCGCCTCGCTCAAAGATTTTCTCTGTAAAGAAAGTAACACCCATCAAAGATGCGAAAACAAATAAAGCAGTTACATAACGGTTTTTATTTATTTCTTTGTACTGCCCTGTTGGTAATTCCGATGTCTTCTTCAACATCGTTGCAAGATCCGCACCGATGAAAATACCAACAACCGCAGTAAACCCCCACGCAAGAGCTGTGAGAACCGCAGTATCTGTCAAGAAAATGATCATACCAGCCATGAAAACAGTCGCTACCATCAGCCAGAACATTTGCTCTTTTTTAATGTCCATATCTTAAACCCCCATCTCTTTGAGTGCTCGCAGTATTTGTTTAGGCTGATGCTGTACGGGTAATGCCCTCCACCATTTACCAATGTTAAAAGGGGACCCGAAGCGATAAAACCTTAACAGCCGCATCCACGTAACAGGATCCCACACAGACCGCACAAAGACTGTACAACGCTCAAGAGCCTTCTGATAATAAACAGGAAGTTTTCTCCACGGATTACCGGGAGCATATAATATTGCTTGAACATCTCTGTCAGGCCATCGGTGCAAAACATCCTGTAGAAATATCTGTGGCCACGAAGCACCAAGAGAAAACCCATCTACTCTGATGGCATACTCCGAATACTCATAGGCAACGTCGAGCAAAATGTTTCGTACTGATTTATATTGCCGCAGAAAACCGCTGTGTACTAAAATTTCTTTGTCAGCAAACCACTGTTCTGCTGGCTCCCACGCTTTTACTCTAAAATCAAAATTATCAGGCCAGTCGTCATAATCACTACACCTACCAGTAACATGGATCACTTTTTCTTCATGGTTTATGTCCAACCGATAATGTGTTCTATCAACTACATCCCATGGGCCTTTAGTGACAGATATAAAATGCTCTGAATTTACACCAAATATACTATACAAACTTAGCCTCCATGTTATCTATATTTATTATATCTTCTCCATCTGTCTCAATTTTTTGTGGTATTACAGGATAATCAACCTTTAATAATAAAACGAACTTTTCAAGATTATCCCGCACGCATCCTAATTCTCTTATCAATTCCTTATCTGTAACTTTTTTCATTTTTGCACCTACCCTATTAGCTGTTTATTGTATTCTCTTTCAATCCATGCAGTAGTCTCGATGAAAAATTGATCATTACTTGGGCCATGTATTTGTATATCTCGATGTAATGCAGACAGCCAAGCCTCCCAGCTTCCTGGCTGATTTATGAATAATCTTAAAAGGTAATTTTTTACATGACCATTCCCATGTAGTTTTATATATTCTATGGCCGCTTCCATTCTATAATCTATGTGCGTGTCCTTAGAATAAATAATTGAAATACAAGCCCTCAGCATAGTTCGTCTTTGTTTTTCTACTACACTGACAAGGGTGTCGTTTATCTTATGCACCAAATCCATCAGTGCGAGTCTGTCTTCTTTCACGCCGCTTTTTCTTTCAGTTGTTTCTTTGCCATCCTTGTTTTCCGCGGCATCGGCTTCTTTATCAGAAGCACGCCTCAACCATTTTCCAGCAACTATAGAGGGATTTTTTATCAAAACAATTACAACAACTGCCGTTACACTAAAAATAATCAAAAAAACAAGGATGGCTAATAAACCCGGATGATCTCTTAGTGAGAAAATTGCACCAGCAGCACTCTCGTAGTTTACAAGTCCTTCCATTGTTTCTCCTGATAATCCATTTATGCAACAAAAAAGGCCTTCTGCGTCTACACCTATGACAAGGTATTGACGCAGAAGGCCTCCGTATATCGGTCGGCTTAATGATCTGCTTAAATTATATCCTTACAAATATTATTTGTCAAGTTTAATTTTTGGAGGTTATCATGATTTACGGTTACATTCGAGTGAGCACAGACAAACAGACAGTGGAAAATCAACGCTATGAGATTAAGAATTTCTGCAAGGGGGAGAAAATTAAAGTAAATAAATGGATCGAGGAAACAATAAGTGGCACCAAATCACTAGAAAAAAGACAGCTTGGTACTTTACTACAAACTGTCAGTGATGGAGATATTATTATTTGCTCTGAACTTTCCCGCCTTGGCAGATCGTTTTTTATGATAATGTCAATACTTTCTGGTTGTCTTGATAAAGGTGTGAAAATCTGGACTATCAAAGACGGTTACCGCCTGGGTGATGACATACAAAGCAAGGTGCTTGCTTTCGCCTTCGGTCTCTCGGCAGAAATTGAACGCAATTTAATTTCACAAAGAACGAAAGAAGCTCTTGCTCGGCGCAAAAAGGAAGGTAAGATATTAGGACGACAGCCAGGGAGAGCATTAAAAGTTATGCTTACGGGAAAGGAAAAAATAATACGCAAAATGATCAGAGAAGGGAAAAACAACGTGGAAATAGGGAAAGCCTTTGGAGTGCATCGGGGAACTGTGAGGGTTTTTCGTAAGGAGCGCCTGACAAAGTGGCAGTTAAAAAAGCTATTCCCCAAGGCGTAATTTGACCAACCTTTGAATCCGGCGGTTTGCAAAGAGATGGGATTAGGAACATTACAGGGAAATCCCAAGTGACAGAAAACGGAAAACCATTTGTTATAGAGGGTTCTTCTTCTGGAGCACTCAAGGTAATAGAAAATTCTGTAAGTGCATGGCGAATTCAGAATACTTCCAGTGTGCGACAGGTTCAGAACATTATTGAACTTAACGCATCACATGATGTCCCAACTAGCCAAGACGGGAGGGTGGATAATCTATCAAGCATCTACTGGCGAAGAGTCGGTTAATTTTCAACATTTGAATCCGGCGGGACACAGCTAAGTAGAATAACAGAACATCGGCATAAGTTAATGGCTGGTACTACTGCCAACATGATGAATGCTGGTAATACAGGGATTTATAGTGCAGCACCAACGACTGGGCAACATATCCCCCCAACAGAATTTAATGCAACAGAAGCACCATTTAGAGTTCTCAATGGCGTCCGAGAAGTAATTGGACGCATCGGGCAAGATATTGCAAGTGAAAATATAACTTGTAACTACTGGCGTAGGGTCAACTAACACGCCGCCAGAAAATTGATGCCATGGTTTCAGTGGTATTTTGCGAGCCAGTGGGAACTACCCTATTTGATGAGAATAAAACACTGCCTCTGTTAGTAGTATTGCTTCCTCCAGCTTCAAAAATACGGCCAGAAACATTTGTACCACCTTTGTAGAATGCACCATAAACATCAGTTGATCCTAAATTAGGCATTGAACTACTTGCACCTCCTGGGAGATATTCGCCCGTAATGTCCCTAATCCCATCCCTTTGAACCCCGCCAGTTTCAAACGTTGGACTATTTTGAGCAATAAAAAACCCCGTTAATACGGGGTTCATTAACTTACTTTTTCACTGCCTTTTTGACAGGTGCTTTCTTTACAGCAGGTTTCTTCGCCGCTGCTTTTTTTGCAGGTGCTTTTTTCTTAGCAGTTTTTTTGGCAACAGCCTTTTTCGTTGTGGGCTTCTTGACCGATGCCTCCTTAACTGCCTTTTCAGCGGCTAAGATTTGCTTGTCTAAGAGCTTCCTTTTTTCTTTTAGTTTTGCGAGATTTGCAATTGCTTTTTCCTTCGTCATTAAATAACTCCTTATAAGATGTTATTTATTTATCGGCAGATTAAGTAGATTCAAGCTCTTTTTCCAGTTGCTGTAATTTTGGACGGAGTTCATCTTCGATAAGGGCATCGTATTTTTCAAAAACTTCTTTGTCATATTTTGTCGCCCTTCCAGCATTTATAGCTCGCATTGGGCGGATAATACGCTGTTCGGCAGTAGTTATTTCTGCTTGTATTTCAGATACAGCCGTTTCCTTTTCAGCACGTTCCTTTTTCTTTTCGTTCACTACCCATTTGTTTAATTTTTTATCAAACTCTTGATGTGGTTCATTTTCTAGTGGAGCTTCCTGTGTCCAGTCATCTCCTGCGTCTTCATCCATGTTATAGATCAGCTTAGTGTCGCTGATACTATTTTTATTATACCATTTACCTCTGTTATCCTTCCGCTTGCCTTGCTTAATAAGCTCGTCATCGGGGATACGGTTCATGTTTTCATCAAACCATTCTATTTTTTGCCCGACATACATATATAGATCGTTCGGGCCTTCTCTCCAATTATCTTGACCGGCTGGTGTTTCTCCATTTGTCTGTTGCACTTTTCCTATAACGCCGTCTTCAACAGTAAAAAATGTTTTCATGTTTTCCTCCGCAAATAAATGATACCACACAAAAATTATTTTTGCAACAAAATATGTGGCAATTTCAATTCAACCTTTGAAAGTGGCGGTATTGCGGGAGATGTTAGTAGACGTGTAACTGGAGATTTAACAGTGCAATATGGAATTGTACGAGACTTTTTGTTAAACAAATCGCTTAGCGGTAGCATAGAAGGAAGGGTAGACAGCACTTCCCCTACATACAATCGAAATGCTTCTCAAGGCAATATAAAGCTAGATTCATCAGCCGAAGTCCGCACAGGCCCCCAAAACACATCTGAAACACTGTCAGGGATTTTCTGGAGACGTGTCAGTTAATACAGAACGTTTGAATCCGGCGGACTTGCCAGAGATACAATAAGAAATATTACAGGTCGATTAGCAAGAACAGATTCTTTTGGTTATGTAACTGGAGCGCAAATGGGAACCGGAGAAGGAGCACTTTATATAACATCAAAGGGGAATGCACCAACACAATCAGGCAACAATTCGAGCTTTGACATATATTTTGATTCAAATCGTGTCGTCCGATCTGGCACCCAAAACACACCCGAAACTCTGTCTACCGCTTACTGGAGGCGTGTCTCCTAAAAACTAACCTTTGAAACCGGCGGAACACAACCAGGAAGGATAACAGAGCATAGACATAAGTTAATGGCTGGTAATAACCAAAATATACTTAATTGTGGAAATGCCGCACCTTATAATGCCGCACCAACGTTTACAAGCCATATCCCCCCAACAGAATTTAATGCAACAGAGGCTCCATTTAGAGTGCTTAACGGTGTCCGTGAAGTAATTGGTCGTATTGGACAAGATATTGCAGGTGAAAATATCTCAACAAACTATTGGAGGCGTATTAGCTAACCCTCCGCCAGAAGATAGAGGATATGTTCTCTCCTCTTACATCATGGCTGGTAGGGACATTAAGTGAAGCATCCATCTCTATTATATTTTGGAATTGCTGCTGACTTGATGAATTTTGTATACGCCATGCGTTTACAGAGTTTTCAACAACTCTGAGAGCCCCAAAATTAGGAGCCCCTATGTCAAAAGGTCGTCCGTTGGCTGTTACTGGTGTTTTTCCAGTTATGTTCCTTATTCCGTTTCGTTGCATACCGCCGGATTCAAACGTTAGTTTTTAGGAGACACGCCTCCAGTAAGCGGTAGACAGAGTTTCGGGTGTGTTTTGG
>Ga0099364_10010303_pt1 | contig 12861 bp, 11 predicted proteins | sample TergutTh196P3_FD_73070 | JGI IMG/M metagenome (GOLD analysis project Ga0099364, IMG submission 73070) | Microcerotermes parvus P3 segment gut microbial communities from Pointe-Noire, Republic of the Congo - Th196 P3 | ecosystem: Host-associated > Arthropoda: Insects > Digestive system > Gut ...
TTTTAATTTAATTTTATTGATATTAATTGAAATGATATAGTAATAAATAAAAATTAATTGATATTAAGAAAAAATATAAAATAAATAAAAATTTTTAATAAAAATCTATTGATATTTAGAAAAAATATAAAACAAATAATATATTCGAAATTTGATATAATTTAATATAAAAAAATTAAATTATTCAAATTTAAATATATTTTTTTAAAAAAAATAAGAATAAGGTTAAAAAGCTATTAAGGTGATATTATGAGAAAAGGATGGATTGTTGGGATTTTTTTAGCTATTCTCTTCATAGGATTTATTGGTAGTGGTCTGATTTATGATAACTTAACGAATCAGAATAGCTTAAATATGGACAACATTTGGTGGTGGGAATTTGATGGTAATTTAGTAAGTCAAGAAAGAACAGTAGAAGGATTTGATAGTATTTCGCTTGATGGTGTAGGAGATGTGAATGTATATCCTGGGGAAGAATATAAGGTAATAGTAAAAACTAGTAGTAGTTTACAGGAAAAAGTTATAACTACAGTCAATGGCAGTACATTGCACATTGACCAAAATCAAGGAAACTATAATGACTTAAATAATATTACAATAGATATCTACCTACCTGAGTTGAAAAATATATCTTTAAGTGGTGTTGGCAACTTTAAAATTAATAATGGGAATGCTTCAGAATTTGGAGTTTCACTTTCAGGAACAGGTACTATTGATGCTGAAGACTATCAGGTGGAAAATGCTAATGTAACACTTTCTGGAGTTGGAGATATAAGTATATGGGTAACAAACACATTAGAAGGAAAGTTATCTGGAATGGGAGCTATTGATTCACAAAAATATCCAATGAAAAATGGCAATATCATACTCTCTGGAGTTGGAGATATAAGCATATGGGTAACAGAAAATTTAAAAGGAGACTTTTCTGGTTTAGGTAGTGTTTCATACAAAGGAAATCCAATGAAAGATATTAATTCTAATGGTATTGTAGCTATAGAACCAATGAATTAATAAAAAAATAAGAACTAAGTCTTAAAATGATTTTTTCCTCTAGCTAATATTAGCTACAATTGTTTTTTTTAAAATCTATGATTTTGTCTTAGAAAAACAGTATTTTACAATGATGGAAAAATTTTAATTTTAAATAATTATTACAAACTAAAATAAGGATTATAATTAATTTATTTAGATTAATAAATATATTTAAAAGAAATATTATAAAAATAATATTTAATAAGCTATTATAATATTATTCATTGAATTTAATCCAAATAATTATAATTATTATAAACTAAAAATCATTTTATTAGATTAATTTAAAAAAAAAAAAAATTATAAATTTTAAATAATAATTTATATTTATAGGTTATTTTAACTGTAATCGGTGTTCAAGCTTATGAAAACTAAAATACGATATATTCGCCAAGAAGCAGGGATAAGCCAAGGAGATTTAGCTAAAAAGGTTAATGTAAGTAGGCAAACAATCAGTGCTCTTGAAAATGGAAGATATAATCCATCATTAGTTTTAGCATATAAAATAACTAAAGTTCTAGGCTGTCCTCATATTGAAGACTTATTTTTATTAGAAGATGAAGAATAAATAAAGGTTAATCTTTTTAAACAAATGAAGAAGAATAAAAAGGATTACACTTTAAAACAAATGAAGAAGAATAAAAAAAAGGTTTCCTTTTTAACTGTTTACCTTTTTAAACAAATGAAGAAGAATTAATGAACTTTAAATTAAGAGGTTTTTCTATGATATTAGAAATTTTTAAAGATTCTTTCGAATATTCTTTTAAAGAACCAAAAACCATTTTAAAGCTAGGGATATTATCATTTTTAAATTTTTTGATTGTTCCTTACTTTTTATTAAATGGTTATTCCTATAGAATAACAAAAATAGGAATAAACGGAATGATTAATGGAAATGATCCATTACCTGAATTTAAACATTGGGGAATAATGTTTCTTGAAGGAGTGAAAATATTTATTGTGAGGACTGTTTACTTAATCCCTGGAACACTGATATTTTTCACTCTTTCAGCTACTATAATAAGTATGGGAAAATTTTTAGGACTTATGGTATTAGCTACTGAACTAGGAGTCATTGCAATAAGTACAATTGTGTGGCATATTTTCTATCTATTTTCAATTGTAGCTGTTCCAAATATGATAAATAACAATGGATCTTTAAAATCCGCATTTAAAATTAGAGAAATAATAGAAATTTCAAAGTCAATTGGTATTTTTAAATATGTGCAATTTTATATAGGGTGTATTGTACTCGTATTAGGTATTATATCAGCTACACTTCTATTAATAGCATTGATTATTTTAACTTCTGGATTAGCATTATCCTCAGTAATTGGTCCTGTGGCATTTGGCTATGCTGGAATATTTATATCAATTGCATCAACTATGGCTTTAGTTTTGATCATATCTCCATTTTTCATGGTTTTTGAAAGTAGAACAATGGCTTTAATGTATAATACAAGAGAAAGTTAATCAAATTATCTAATAAGACTTTTTATCCATTTTCAAAATTTATTATTTAATTTAGCTAGTATATTAATTAGCTATTTTAAATTTTACTATTTTAAAGGATTGCCAGTAGCTATGGTTTTCTTAAAAAAGCTTTTTTAAAATTAAAAATAAGATTTTTTGGATTTAGACATGTATTTCAAGTGTATTATTTATAGTTTTTATGATTATTTTAAAGGTAGAATCTGATTTTTTTCAAGGATAACTTAGCTAATAGTTTAATTCAGCTATTATTTTGATAATTAGATTTTTATAGATAATTTTAATATTAATTTATTATTTTAATAGAAAATAGAAGGGATATTTTTAAATATTTATTGATAATTTGTTTTTTTAAAATAATAAGTATAAGATGTGATAAGTTTCTTTTGAAAAATATTAAAAAAGTTGATAAATTTTGGAAAAATGTAAATAATATTTCAAACATATGACAATCATCACATATTATCTTTATGGAACGAAGTCATTGGAAAATCTGAATAATATTATTGAATAGAGATTTATTTAATAATTTATAGCTACTTTAAAAAGGAGGAAAAATGAATGAGGAGTGTTATAGAAATTGATAAATTAATAAAAGAAGCAGAAAAAAGAGGAGATGAAAAAGAAGTTAAAGAATTAAAAAAAGAAAGACTTCATTCAGATTTAAATATGAGAAAACGGTGGGAGGAATTGATGAGATAGTGAAAAAAAATAAATTAAATTTATTAGAGAAAGGATTTTTGCAATAATTTATAAAGAATAATTTTATTAAATTTATTTTTTCTATAGTACTCAATATTGGATTTTAAAATGAGGATAATTTTAAACTTGTTTAAAATCATTTAAATCATATTTTATTTAAATAAAATTTAATAAATTAATGAGATTGACATTTTTAAAAATTTTGTCAAATACTATAACTTAAACATTCTTATTTAAAAAAATAATTAATAATAAATTATAAAGGATTATATTTAAAATTAATAAATAATTAAAAAATTTAAATAAAAATAAGCAATATTAAAATGTAACTTAATGTTAAAATGAGGCATTTTAATGATTTTGGAATTTTTACCATTAGCTATAAAAGTTATAATAATATGTTTTTCAATAATAGGTTTATATTACTCAATAGGGCTTAATAAAAAAAAATTCAAAAAAGTTTCGTTTATTTATTTTACAAATTTAAATCTTGTTTTTTGTATAATATATTTTGTTTTTTCTATTTTTGTTTATAATAACAAATTATTAAATGATATTAATGGATTTATAATATTATCAGCTACTGTGACTATGATAGTATATCAATTTGTATTAGTTCCAAAGTATCAAAAAATAGGAAATAGCTATAAAGTATTTTCCCCCACAAATATAGTTGTTCATTATGTGATTCCATTATTAGTTATTTTAAACTGGTTTATATTCACAGAGAAAAGTCAGTTTTCATATTATTCTCCTTTTTTATGGATAATACCATTTTTAATCTATTTTTCTCTAATCATGCTACATGCTCATTATAGCTGTTTAAAAGAATTTAAAAAAGTTAGATACCCCTATTATTTTATGGATTTAGATAAAATAGGTGTTAAAAAAACTTTAAAAAATCTTTTAATCTTTTCTTCCATAGCTATTGCCTTAGGATATTTATTAGTTTTCCTTGATTTTTTTTTAAAATAATATTATAGCTATGAAGATTTTTTGAAAAGGAGAGATTAGCTATTGAGTTTGGAAGATTAAATAATGAAATTAGGAAGATATCATTTTTATTTTTGTATATTTCATTAAATTTACTGATTAAGTTTTATTTAATCAAATTTACACGAATTACAGATAAGCTAATATTTTATGATTTTTATTTCTTATTTGATAAATTATTTAATATTTGATAAGTTTATTTCTTATTTAAAAAGTTTATTTTGTATTTGATAAATTTACTTCTTATTTGATAATAATATATATCGTTAGATAAGTTTATTTCTTATTAAAGAAATTTATATCTCATTAGATAAGTTTATTTCTATTTTTTATTAAATTTTCTTATTTTTTGATAAATGTAATCTTTTTCAAATAAAATGTTATAAATTATTTGAATCATTTAAATTTTAAATGAATTTTATCTTTATTAAATATATTATCCTTTAAAAATAATTTTTTCTATTTTCTATGATTTGAATATCATTTACTTACTAATATTTAATAAAAAAACTTTTTTCTTTGAATATAGTCCATTAATAGATTAGCTATAATGAAAATAGAAATTATATTATACTTGTAAACTAATATTATTAATTAATAATAACATCATAAATAAATTAATAATAATGCCTGAAAAAATAATATAAAGAAAAAGGAGGGTAAAATTTGGAACTAAGTCAAGTTCAAATTGCAGCTTTATTGCATGATATAGGGAAATTTTATCAGCGAGCTACTGAAAATAGTGATAAAAATCTTCATGAAAAATATAAAAATCTAGGTAAAGAAGATTTCGGTGATAATGGAGCACATTCAAAATGGTCTGGAGAGCTTGTAAGAGATGTGTGGGGAGAAGAGGTTGAAAATTTAGTTTTATACCATCACAAACCAAAAAATTCAGATTATGAAGGTTTAGCTAAAATTATTCAAAAAGCAGACCATCATGCTTCAAGTGAAAGAATGGAAAATGAAAAAAATCTTCAAGTTAATAGAGAACCGTTAATATCTATTTTTTCACGAGTGAATCTAGAGAAAAATGAAAATGAAAAAGAATATTATGTTCCTTTAGAGCCATTGACTCTGGATAAAAATACTTTTGAAAAGATTAAACCTCAGCCTGGAAAAAAAATTAATATGGACTATAAATCATTGTGGACTGATTTTAAAAATGAATTAAAAAGAATAGATACTCCAAATTTTAATACTACATTAGCTATTCTTAAAAAATACACATCTACAATCCCTTCTGCAGTGTATAAATCAAAAGCAGATATATCATTATATGATCACTTAAAAACTACAGCTGCTTTAGCAACTTGTAGGTTTAGGTATGAGGAGGAAACTAAAAAACTTCAACAAACCAACCATCAAAAAGTATATTTATCTGTTACTGGAGATATTTCAGGAATACAAAAATTCATTTACAAGGTTTCAAGTCCGCAAGATGCCCAATCTGGGATGAGTAAAAGACTTAGAGGAAGATCATTATATTTAAATTTACTTAATGATAGTATTGCTTCAAGATTAATAGAAGATTTAGGTTTTAATCAATCTAATATTCTATTTTGTGGAGGAGGAAGATTTATAATTGTTGTAGCTAATACTGAAAAAATTAAATCTGAAATTGATGAGTTTAAAGAAAAAGTTAACAATTTTTTCATTGAAAAATTTAATGCTGAGCTTTATTTAGGACTTGATTATGAAGAATGTTCTGGAGAAGATTTAGAAAGTTTTGGAAATGTTACTGCAGATTTAAACACGAAATTAGTTGAAGATAAAAAACACAAATTCATTAATCAATTAGATAAAGTTTTTGAAATAGAAAAAGAAGTTAATCATGACAAAACTTGCTCTGTTTGTGGAAAAATTACAGGAGAAGAAATTTGTATTGTTTGTAAAGATCATGAAAATTTAGGTAGAAATGCAACAAACTCAAAGTTTTTGATAAAATGTTTTTCAAAATCAAAGCATAAATATGATTTTTATGAAGAAAAATTAGGTATTGGTTACTTATTTAAAAGTTATCCTGGAACAGTTGACTTTATAAAGAATTTAAATGACAACCATGAAAAATATGAAAAAATAGAGATTATACGATTAAATAGTACGGATTTTTTAACTGAAGAAGTGATTTTAGCTATTAAATCTGTAAAAGAAGAAATTTTAAATAAAATAAGTTTAAGCTTTAATTTCATGGGAAATACCACTCCTAAATTTATTGGAAAATCCATTGGTGAAAACAAGATTAATACAGCTTTATACTTTGAACATTTATCTAAGATTAGTAAAGGTTCTAATAAATTGGGAATAGTTAAAATGGATGTGGATAATCTAGGTAAAATTTTTACAAGAGGATTTAAACATTTAGAAGAAGAAAAATTGAGAAAAACAGGAGAAGAAAAGATAATAAAGGTTAAAGGAGCTACAATTTCCCGAGTATCAACCTTATCTTCTCAATTAGATATGTTTTTTTCAGGATTTATTAATGAAATAGCTAAAGAGTTTAGGATTTTCTCTGAGATTTGTCCAAGTTGTGAAGAAAAACTACAGAAGGGAAAAATAGAAAAAATTGAATTAGATATTCAAAAAGAAGATTCAGATGCTAAATTATCAGATATTTCTGAATCAGACGAGGATAGTTTCATTATTTATCGTGAAATGGAAAATAAAGTTTGTTCAGATTGTGAAAAATATGCAATCCCTACAATCCATATTAACTATTCAGGTGGGGACGATTTATTAGTTTTAGGACCATATGACGATATAATAGAATTTTCACGAGAATTTAGAGAAAAATTTAGACAATGGACATGTGAAAATCCGTCCATAACTTTATCAGCAGGAATTAATATTGTTGATTCAAAATTCCCTATTGGTAAAGCAGTTATTACCTCTGATGATTATCTTGAAGCTTCCAAAAATTGTGGTAAAGATAAAGATAAGATTACATTATTTAATGATGTAGTTAAATGGGATAATAATAATGACACAACAAAAAGTTATTATGAATTACTTGATTTTAGTAAAGAATTGGAGGAATATGTAGAAAATGATGATATAAGTAGAGGAATGATTTATACTATGCTTAGATTGTGGCAAGATACATTTCGTGATTATAGTGAAATTCCAAGTAATTCAGACGAATGGGAAGAAAATAATCGCTGCCGTATGCAAAAAAAGAAGTATGTGCCTAAATTTAAATACAAATTAAGGTTAATAAAAGATACTATTATAAGAGATGATTTAGATAAAAAAGGAGTTAAATTCATGCCGTGGATTAGAATTCCTGTTTCATGGACAAGTTTAAGAACAAGATAATTTAATTATATTTCAATAAGTTTGTTATAGGTGATTTTATGGCATTTAATAGAAAAGATGATTCAAATAAGGATAGAACCGTGGATAACATTATCATGGAAATCAATAGATTAAATGAGTTAAAAGAGTTGAAACCAAAGATATACGCAGATGAAGAGGGATATGCTGGCAAAATAGCTAAAAAATTCTCTAAAGGAAGGGATGATAGCCAAAAATTAAATTCAAATCAACTTAGAAAATTTTTTGGAGCTATTAGAGATATTGAATCTAAAGAAGGGAACTGGGAAGAAATTGAACCACAATTTTACTTACTTAAACCAAAATTAGCTGTTTCTGTAGGGCGAAAATTAATACCAAAGGATTTTTATGAACTTATGAAAGCATGTATGAGTAAAGTTGATGTTGGAGAGGATGAAGATAAACTTAAAAACTTTGATACTTTAGTCAAGTTTTTAGAAGCTATTGTTGCATATAGTAAGTACTATAATCCTAAATAAATCAATATAACCCTTTAATTCGTAGTTTTGAGATAAATTTTTTAAGATTTCTGCATATAATTAAATGAATTTCAAAAACGATTAAAAGAAATTAAAAAATAATTAAAATAATTAAAAAAAGTCCAAAAATGATTAAATGAAACATTGTCAAATTTTAAAGAATAATAGGAGAAATATCCATGTTTAAAGAAAATTATATTATAAATGGGAAAATAATTTTAGAAACAGGTTTACATGTGGGTGATTCAAAAGATTCAATTGAAATTGGAGTTATTGATAATCCAATTATAAGAGATAGAATATCTGGTCTTCCTTATATTCCAGGATCTTCGCTTAAAGGAAAACTCAGGTCATTGTTAGAATTAAACGATAAAGAGTCAGCCAATAATGTTATTAAAAATAGAGGAGGACCTTCCTCTGATGCAAATTGTAAAGCTGCGAGAATATTTGGTGCATCTCCAACTGGTGAAACTAAACCTAATTTCCCTACTAGAGTAATTGTGAGAGATTCATTTCCAACTCCTGAATCTATTGAAAAATGGGAAGAAAAAGAAGATATTGTAAGAGGTGCTGAAGTAAAGTATGAAAATACTATTAACAGGATAACTTCAGCAGCTAATCCACGACCAACTGAAAGAATTCCAAAAGAATCAGAATTTAATTTTGAAATAATTTTAAGTGTTTATGACTCTCATGAAGGATCTGATGACATAAAATCTTTTGAAGGAGATAATGGAAAAGAAAATTTACTTGGAGTCTTTGAAGCTATGCTTCTTTTAGAAGATAACTATTTAGGTGCTTCAGGTAGTAGAGGTTATGGGCAAATAAAATTTGACAAAATCACTCTTAAAAAGAGAGACCAGAACTACTACAAAGAAAAACAAGATGATGAAACCATCATTGAAAATTCTTCAATTATTGATACTGTTGAAAAGATAAAAGCTATTTAGGAGAGAAAAAATGCTGGTTTATATTAAACCTCTATCAATCTTTCCAGAGCTACACTCAGACACAATATTTGGAGCAATATTATCGGCTATCAGTGAATTATATCCTCCTGAAAAAGTTGAAGATTTGCTTTTAAAATTTAAAGATAATCCTCCATTTCTTGTTTCATCATCTTTTCCATATGTTTCAAATGGAAAAGAAAAGATAAGATTTTTTCCAAAAATTATTGAAAGTAAAAAAGAATCATCAGACAAAAATGATCTTACTGGAAATGATTTTCATGATGAAAACTTAGATAGTAAAAAGAAATATAAAAAAGTAGACTTCATTGAAGAAAATTTATTCTTTAAACTTTCATCTGGAGATATGAAAGAGTTAGATATTATAAATAATTTAAAAGACTATACTATTAAATCTAATTTATTATTTAAAAAAACTCTAGATATAAAAGGAAAACACAAAAAAACCATTACTCCAAACAACACGATTAATAGGATTACCTTAGAAAGTGAAGCTATTTTTTATAGTGAAGGCTTTGAATTTACTGATATGGGGCTTTTTTTCTTAGTGGATTTTAGAGAAAAAGAATATGAAGATATGGTTTGCTCAGCTATTAAATTTTTAAAAGATCGTGGTTTTGGAAGAGATATATCAATCGGTAAAGGTCATTTTGATTATGAAATTGATGATGATTATCGTTTAGTTGAAAATAAAGGAAATTATTTTATAACCTTGTCAAGATTTATTCCAAATACTGAAGACTTGAGTAAAATAAATGAATACTCTGGATATGAGATTGATTCAAAAAGAGGAAAAAGTTCTGGTGGAGAACTTAGAAAACAGGTGAGATTTTTTAAAGAAGGTTCTACTTTTGCAAGTTATAAAGAATTTTATGGGCAGATTGTTGAATCAGGGAAAGATTCTCCTGCAATAGAGTATGGGTATGCTTTTCCAATGAATTATAATAAAGAGGATGATTAAATGTTTGATTCTAATATTAAATCTTATGAATGTAAGATACAAACATTAACCCCAGTTCATATTGGTTCTGGAAATAAATATACTTCTGCAGAATATGTTTCACCAAAGCTTAAAACTAAAAAAGGAGGTAGTGTTCAAGTAGTTAGAAGAATAAATTTTGATAAATACTATTCTGGCTTATCTGAGGATAAAACAGAAGAATTCTTAGAAAATCTTTCCGATTTTAATTTTAAATTAAGTGATTTTGATTCTAACATTTCTCACAAATATAAACGATATAATTCTATAAATAAAACTCCTAATAAATTTCCAAATGAAATTATTGAACATGTGCGAACTATGGATGAATTATTTATTCCAGGTTCTTCCCTTAAAGGAGCTATTAAAACAGCTATACTGTACAATTTAATTGATTATTCTCACATGGATGATGTTGAAAATTTACTACGAAGTGGGAGATATGGGGAGTTTATTCCACCTTTTGAAAATTTTACTAATAGCTTTTTTTCATCTCGAGGAGGAGGACAATCAGCACAATATAATATTTCTAAATTTTTTCAAGTTTTTGATTCTTCAACACGTAAAACAGCTGATATTCACAGTATTATTAGTATAATGGGTAAAAAAGACTCATATGATGGTCTTGAATATTATAAACGGAATAATCGTGTTGTTGAAAGTTTTTTAGAAACAATTCCTATTAACAATACTTTAAAGTCTAAAATTTCCATAAATTATGATTCAAATGTTTATAGTTCTCTAAATTTAAAGAGCAAAGAAGATTTAATTGATATAGATAATATTAAAAATTATATTTACAATTTTTCAAAAGATATTATTGAATATGAGCGTGAATTTTTAGATAAGTATAGCTACAGTAACAATGATTTGAAAAGTGCAAATTCCAAGTTAAGTAGCCATTATAAATTACTTAATAAACATAACACTCCAGAAACTCCAATTCTCAAATTAGGTGCAGGATCAGGATTCATGGCTATGACTATTGGGATTAAAATAAAAAACCTTGATAAAAACTTATTTGAAAGAATAAGAAAAGCTTTAAGAGGTAAAAATTACAATTATGAGTTTCCTAAATCTCGAAAGATAATAAAAAGAAATAGTATGCCATTAGGATGGGTTAAATTAAACATTAATTAAATTTCTGCCAAATAACAAAGGTTAAATTAAACATTAATTAAATTTCTGCCAAAAAAAAAGGTTAAATTAAATTTCTTCTAAATGATAAATATTTGGGTGTTAGAATGAAAACAATATTATTCATGACAGTAGGTACTGGTACAGGAGATTCACCAGAAAAAATCGATAGTTTAGCTCATGGACTTTTATATTCTATTAAAGATACGAATCCAAGTCATACTTTATTTTTTGGTTCTGAACTCTCAAAAAAAACCGTTGAATCTTTGAAAAAACAATTTTTTAAAGAATTCAATTTTGAATTTCAAGACTATGATTTTGTTCTTTTAAATGATATTGATAATTTTAATGAATGTTTTGATAAGTATAAAGAAAAACTTACAGAATATGAAGATAGTATAATTAAAATAGACTACACTTCCGGTACAAAAACAATGACCATGTCTGCTGCAATCTGTGCAACAATTTATAGAAAAGATCTATTTTTAGTTGCTGGAGAAAGAGGTAAAGATGGAATTGTTAAAAAAGATACCGAATATAAAAGAGTACAAAACCTTTATAAAATTTATGATAAGTTCACTTTAGACAAAATTAAAGATGCTTTTAATCATAATAGATTTGAAACAGGAATTGAACTTTTAGAAGAAACTCGAGATATAGAAAACAAAGATTCTTTTTTAAAGTTACTTCAGTTATACAATTTTTGGGATAAATTCAACCATAAAGAAGCAGATAAAATTTTCAAAAATGAGTTTGATAAGGAATTTAAACACTTTCCAGAACTTCAAAATAAATTAGGCATTAATAAAGCAGTGATAGATAAAATTGTAAATCCGAAAAAAGAACGTCTTGGTTATTACTATATCTTAGCTGATTTACTAAATAATGCTGTTAGAAGAGGTGAAGAAGGAAAATACGATGATGCAATAGCTAGGTTATATCGTTCCTTAGAACTAATAGCTCAAATCAAATTGAAAACCGAATATGGAATTATAACCTCAGATGTTGATATAAAAAAAGTCAGAGAATATGTTAAAAACTCAGAATATATTAATAAACTCATTCAAAACAATAGTCTTGAAGATAAAATTAGATTAGGTTCAAAAAACTCATTTAAACTTTTAAAAGAGTTAAACGACTCTCTTGGGCAGGCATATGAAAAAAGAAAAGGAAAAATTAAGGATAGCTTAAAATTGAGAAACAAGTCTATTTTAGCACATGGATGTGAAAATAGAACTGAAGAGGAGTATAATAGATTTAAATCATTTGTGATTGAATTATCCAATGAATTAGATGAAAATATTGAAAAAAGATACATGAAAGAAGCTGAGTTTCCTAAATTTTATTAAATAGCTATTTTCATGAGAAAATATTATTTTATTAAAAAACATTAAAGTTAATCCATTTAAATTAAAAATTAAGGATAAAATTAGAATATAAGTTTTTATAATATTTAAAATACTTTAAAAAGATTAATTTGTCATTGAAAATTATTTAAAGCTTTATTCGTGGGAATTATAGTGGTTTACAAAATTAATTTAATTTTATTTAATAAATCAATAGAAAACTTAAAATATAATAAATTTACTTAAATAAATAATAGGAAAATAAAAAAATAATAAATTAACTTAAATAAAATAATAGAAACATTAAAATATAATAAATTTACTTAAATAAATAATAGGAAAATAAAAAAATAATAAATTAACTTAAATAAATCAATAGAAACATTGAAATATAATAAATT
>Ga0099364_10010304_pt1 | contig 12860 bp, 13 predicted proteins | sample TergutTh196P3_FD_73070 | JGI IMG/M metagenome (GOLD analysis project Ga0099364, IMG submission 73070) | Microcerotermes parvus P3 segment gut microbial communities from Pointe-Noire, Republic of the Congo - Th196 P3 | ecosystem: Host-associated > Arthropoda: Insects > Digestive system > Gut ...
ATGAATCAAAAAGCCCACGTTCTGGGAATGACGAACACCAATTTCATCAACGCAGTCGGTTACGACCACCCCGACCATTATACCACCGCACGAGACGTTGCAACCATGTCGCGTGCACTTATGCGGGACGAGAACTACGAACTCTTCTCCGAAAATATGCTCACACGGCTCAGCTCGGTTCGTGCAGGAACAGAACGAGAGGCCCAGCTTCTCAACACCAACAATATGATTACCTATTACAAAGGAATCGAAGGACTCAAGACAGGAACCACCGACAATGCCGGATTCTGCCTTTCGGCGGCGGCAACGAGAGGAGAAATGCGGCTAATCAGCGTAGTCCTCGGTTGTAAAGATAACTACGACAGGGTAGACCTATCCGAAAAGCTGTTAGACCGGGGATTCGCCGAGTATGAACTGTATTATCCGAAATCGCCGGAAGCACCGGAAATTCCCCAAAACACCGAAATGCCTGACAACCCTGAAAGTATGCCTTCTCGTTTTCCGCCGCTTTTTGTTCAAAACGGCATGGAGCGTGAAGTCGCAATCGCAGAGATTCTGCCGTCGGTGATTGTAATTCCCAAAGGCAGGGCAAAAGACATAGAGTACGAAATCTACCTCCCCGAAAAAGTCACCGCACCAATCGCGAAAAATCAACCGTTAGGAACCGTTACCGCCACCCTGGACGGTGAAGTCATATACGAAAGTTACGTCACAGCTGCAAGTGATGTGCGTAAACTGACCTTTTTTTCGATGTTGTTGGCAATGTTCAGGAGCTTTTTCGGAATTGCAATAAATTAACTCAAATTCATCTGAATCGTCTGAATCGTTCAAAAAAATCCCGCCTCAACCTATTGACAAACCCCGAATTATATGATATACTTTCACGAATGCTTACTTCACGGTTTAGGGGTTCATCGCCCTTTACTGCGATTTGAGCGATAAATACTATAATGTAAAGGGGTAAAACAATGTTACTCAAAGATGAAAAGACCGCTGTGATTGAGGCGAATCAAAACCACGAAAGCGATACCGGCTCGCCGGAGGTTCAAATCGCAATTCTCACAAGGAGAATCTCCGATTTAACCGAACACCTGAAAATCCACAAGAAAGACCATCACTCCCGCAGAGGGTTGTTCAAAATGGTAGGACACAGACGTAATCTGCTCAATTATCTGATGAAAAAGGATATCGAGCGTTACCGTGCAACAATCGCCAAACTCGGAATCAGAAAATAAAGCCAAACAAGGGCTAATAATGAGGGATTTGCTTCCTTCGTTATTAGCCCGACAAAGTAAGGAGAAATAACAACTATGTTTCAAAATCACAGAATTTTTAAAACAACCTTCGCCGGGCGCGAACTGACAGTCGAAACCGGCAAAACCTGCGAATTATCCAACGGCTCATGTTGGATTTCCTATGGCGAAACCGTTGTGATGGTAAACGTCACCGCTTCGCAAAAACCACGGGACGGCATCGACTATTTTCCGCTCTCCGTAGATTATGAAGAGAAACTGTACGCAGTAGGTAAAATTCCCGGCGGATTCCTCAAGAGAGAAGGTAGGCCCAGCGAAAAAGCGGTTCTGACTTCACGGGTGGTTGACCGCCCTATGCGTCCGCTTTTTCCGAGCGATATGCGTAACGATGTCGCGTTAGTCATGACCGTGTTGGCGGTAGACCCGGACTGTTCACCCGAAATCATGGGCATGATTGGCTCATCCATCGCAGTAGCGACTTCAGATATTCCTTGGAACGGACCGATTGGCGGAATCTTCGTGGGCTTGGTTGACGGCGAAATCGTTCTCATGCCCAACGCTGAACAACGGGCAAAATCCGACCTGCAATTGACGGTCGCTTCCTCAGCTAAAAAAGTTGTCATGATTGAAGCAGGGGCGAATCAAGTCAAAGACGATGTTATGATTAAAGCGATTGATGCGGCACACGCCGAAATCACCGGAACACTTATTCCTTTCATAAACGACATAGTTGCGCAAATCGGAAAACCCAAATTCACCTTTGACTCAATGGCGGTTGATGCCGATTTGTTCAAAGCGATTTCTGATTTTGCAGTGGAAAAAATCCGCTTTGCACTCGACACTAACGACAAGAACGTTCGCGAAGAACGTCTTGCCCCCGTTGTTGAAGAAATCCACGCTAAATTCGGCGGTGAAAGCGAAAACGCACCTTCTGTCGGCATAATTGACGAATGTATCTACAAACTCCAGAAGTACGTGGTTCGCCGTTGGTTGCTCGATGACAAGAAGCGAGTAGACGGTCGCCGCCTTGATGAAATCCGCGCACTTAACGCCGAAGTCGGACTATTGCCGCGGGTACACGGTTCGGGAATGTTTACGAGAGGACAGACTCAAGTCCTCACGATTACGACACTCGGTCCGGTAAGCGATTCTCAGCGAATCGACGGATTAGACGATGAAGATACCAAGCGTTATATGCACCACTATAATTTCCCGCCTTATTCGGTAGGGGAAGCTAAAAACAGCCGAGGACCCGGTCGCCGCGAAATCGGTCACGGGGCGTTAGCCGAAAAAGCACTCGAACCGGTTATCCCTCCCGTGGAAGAATTCCCATACGCTATTCGGTTAGTGTCGGAGGTACTCAGCTCCAACGGTTCTACTTCTCAAGGTGCAATTTGCGGTTCGACGTTGTCGCTGATGGATGCCGGCGTACCCATCAAAGCACCGGTTGCGGGGATTTCCTGCGGACTCATCACCGAAGGCGATGAATGGATGACCATGATTGACATTCAAGGAGTGGAAGACTTCTTCGGAGACATGGACTTCAAGGTTGGCGGTACGCATGAGGGTATTACCGCAATTCAGATGGACTTGAAAATCGACGGACTTACCCCGGAAATCATTCGTGAAGCGATTGAAACAACCCATAAAGCACGAATTCATATCCTTGATGAGGTTATGCTTAAGGCGATTTCAACCCATCGTCCGGAAGTCAACAAATATGCCCCCAAGATGCTCGGCACGAAAGTCCCCGTCGATAAAATTCGTGAGGTTATCGGAAGCGGCGGTAAAGTTATTCAAAAACTGGCGGCTGATTTTGAAGTCAAAATCGATGTTGACGATGAAGGTAACGTATTCGTTTGCGGTATAGATTCTGCTAAAACACAAGCATGTATAGAAACCATCAACTCAATAGTCGCAGAACCGGAAATCGGCACGATTTACAAAGGAAAAGTTGTCCGTGTGGCTGATTTTGGTGCATTTGTCGAGTTTGCGCCGGGTAAAGACGGAATGGTACACATTTCCGAGTTGGAAAACCGACGTGTCGAAAAAGTCGAAGACGTGTGCAAGGTCGGTGACGAAATGCTGGTAAAAATCATCAAAATCGATAAAGCTAACGGAAAAATCGGGCTCTCTCGTAAAGAAGCGTTGTTCGATATTGAAAAGAAGAATGTAAAATAAATCGATATAATTTCAAAAACGGCTGTTTCACGAAACAGCCGTTTTAAAATTTTCAGAAACTTATTCCACGTTTTGAATCTGTTCACGAATCTTTTCAAGCTCCCCCTTCAACTCTACGACTATGCGGGTAATCTCGATTTCGTGTGATTTTGAACCGATTGTGTTAATCTCACGGTTCATTTCTTGAACAATGAAGTCAAGTTTGCGACCGACTACGCTTTCTTTTTCAAGCAACTCGCGAACTTGGGAAATATGACTTCTCAAACGAACGGTTTCTTCATCAACTGCAGTTTTCTCTGCGAAAATTGCTGCTTCAAGCAGAATACGCTGCTCATCAACCCCTTTGGATATGACTTCATTCATTTTCTCAATCAGCCGCAATCGGTATTTTTCTACTCTTTCGGGGGAAGCCGCTTCAATCTGCGCTGTAGCGGATTCAATAAAGTCCAACCGCTCAAGAATGTCCGACTTCATCTTGACCCCCTCGGTCTCACGCATGGACACGAACTTCTCCAAAGCCGCTCCCGTAACCGACTCGACCGCTTGCCATACCGCATCTTCATCGACTTCTGCTTTAAGTACCGTAAACGCATCGGGAATACGCAGTACATCAGCAGGACTAAAAGACCCGATTATCAAGGAGGGCTTCATGGACATCTGAAACTCGTCCACCGCTTTTATATACGATTCAACCACATCTCGATTGAGTGCGACCTTGACTTCTTTTCCCGCAAGATTATGAATCGTAATAACAACCTCAACTTTTCCGCGGCTGACCCTCCCGCCGACTAAAGCCTTGAGTTTCTCTTCGATGTATCTGTACTGATAAGGCGTTTTCGCCGAAAATTCGTGATATCGATGGTTCACCGAACGAATCTCCGCCGTAATCTCCCGCCCGTCAATTATACGCTGTTCCCTCCCGAACCCCGTCATACTTCTAATCATAAATATACCTTTCCGAGCCACTAAGACTCACTACATTTAAACTTTCCTGATTAAAAAAGCCCTAATTCCGTACGCCACGACCGAACCACCGACTCATCCCCTGCACATATGCCGATATATTCTTCGAGGGTCAACTCCGATTCACGAATTTTCCCTGCATGGTATACCCCCACGAATCGCCAATGCCATGGTTCGTAGCTAATTCCGGTGATGTCAACCGAATATTTCGGATATCGAAGAATGAATCCATATTTATGGGCGTTCTCCAACAACCACGCGAACTCCGGTTTTTGCTCAAACCGCGTTTCATACGGCGTGAAGTCGATTGAAAGCCCCGCATTATGCTCACTTGTGCCGGGGGCTGCAATTACTCTCATGGTTAAATCAAAGGCTTCCTGCCTTGAATAGCCTTTTTTTAGCCAATTGTTAAATTCGTTCCTGAAATTTGTCTCCTGGGTCGAAATATTTCGATAAGCCGAAGCAGGGTCAAGAAACAATCCCGCTTCGGATGCCGCCGACATCATTTGGAGGGCATAGGGTGCTACTCGACTGTCTAAATAACGATTCTGCCCATTTTCAGACCATGAACCGATTGAAGCCAATTCGGGTTGGTATCCCTGCGGCAACGGATTCTTCCCGTTTATAAGCCATAATGCCCATTCGTTATCAATTTCACTCTCGCGAATAGTGAGGGTGAATAAGGGGAGTAAAAGTAACACCGCAATGATAAAAATCAGGCTCGCTACTGCTTTCCTCACTGAATAAAATCCTCTTCTTTAAGCCGAAGTCTCCGCGCTCCCCCGGAAATCCCGGTATTACATTCGTCAAGAATTTTGACGAGTTCATCACGCATTTCACGTTCAAGTCCCATGGAATCGAGAACGTTTTCAATGGTTGTCTGCCGATTCTCACCCGGCATACGAACCATCGGGGTGTGGACTCCCGCTAAATCCGAACCGTCAACTCGTTCAATGTTAATCGGACGGTGCATATATCTGCGCATCATCGCCGCCAGATTAGAGGGGAATCCGCTCTCCTCTTCACGTAACAACTCTTGAAACAGCGATGCCTTGCAAATCCCCGAAAGATAGTACGGACTCACCATAATCTTGTGCATTGACGACAGCATAATCAAAACCTCTTCAAGTGCGGCGAACTTCTCATAATCCCCGAAACTCACGGTAACAGCGTCACAATTAGCTTTACAGGCATCAATCACAGCGGAAAGTGCCGACAGGTTGTGATTCGTCGGACATAAATCCAACGGAATGACCGTCCTCTGTCTGAACAGCGAAACGATTCCGGCAATTGAATCCGGCTCAAACTCACCTATGAAGCGGAACATACTGAACGACGAAAAATCCACCTCTGACGAAAGCAGTTGCAAGACCTTGAGTATGTTGGAATTCCCCACCTCAATTTCAAGAATGACAGGACGTTCGATTTTAGGCGCGATATAATGCCATCGCAAAGGAACAAGTGCGTATTCGAAACTCAAGGCGTTCGCCACCACGAACTCTTCCGGCGCACCGAGACGGTATATGTATTTTTCCGCACCGCTCGGTTTGGGAAGTTTCAAGAGGGCTTGAAAGTCAATCTCAACGTAAGAAGCCCCCGATTCAATAAGCGAATCAACATACATGAACAGGACTTTTTGAACGTCTTCTTTTGGAGGTGAATCCTCCCTTAAAGAGGAAACCTGCATACCAACAAGACTTCTGTCTATTAAAGCGGTTTTCATCACCGACTACCCCCGAATATATATCAAATCTTTGAAAAACTCAGACTACAGTATATCACATATTTTTATTTTTCGCAAGGGTTACAAAGGGTTGCAACAAGAGAAAATTTATGCTATAATTATGAGAATATGGAAAAACTGAAAATATTAATAGATACCCACACCCACTCCAACCTTTCGGATGGGGGGAATTCACCGCAAGAAATGCTTAATGCGGCAATCTCGGCGGCAGAAAAAAGAGGGTTGAAGGTCTTCGCCTTGACCGACCATTTCGATATTCATGCGCAATCCCCGCAACCGCTCTCCCCTTTTGACGGTGCAGGGAGAGAATCGTCATATGCGACCTTATCCGGACTGAAATGCGAAAATCCCGCACTAAAATTCCTGAAAGGCATTGAAATCGGGCAGGCGCATCAGTTCCGTAAAATCGCCGAAGACTGGCTCAACTCTCACGAATACGATTTTGTACTGGGTTCATGCCACATAGTCCGCGGAAAAATCGACTTCTACAACATGGATTACAACGCCAACCCGCCGAACACCCTTCTGAAACAATACTTCGAGGAATTGCACGAACTTTGCTCATGGTGTCGCGAAAGTGGGAGCAAACACTTCGATTCGTTAGCACATCTCACCTACCCGCTCCGTTACATGAGGGGGAAGGGCGATATTACCGAACATAAATCAGCTATTGACAAACTATTCACGCTTATGGTCGAGAACGAAATTGCACTTGAAATCAATACCGGATGCGGAAACGCACTCTGCCCGGACTTCCCACAGGTGAAACGATTCTATGAGTTAGGCGGGCGATTAATTACCCTCGGCTCGGATTCTCACAACGCAGGTTCAATCGGTGCGGGAATAACAAGCGCAACAGAAATGGCTAAATCAGCGGGATTCGCCGAATGTGCGTACTACGAAAAAAGGCAAATGAAATTTATCAAGATTTAAAGAGAGTTTGAATAAGAGTCCATAGGTCGGTGGCTTTGCCGCCGAGCAAGTAATCTTAACAGGCTATCGCACTTTTGTGTGCAGAAAGGAAATGGTCATAACTTCATGGAAAAAAATCAAGTAACCGCCCTGATAGAAATCAAGGCGATGCCTAAAACAAAATACGGATATTCCGACCTGGCGAAGTCAATCGCGCAATTTGACGAAGTCGATTCGGTGAGATTGATGAGCGGCTCTTTCGATTTAGCCGTAATGGTTAAATGCGACAGCGTAAACCAGGTAGGTAAGTTTGTTGCGGAATGTCTCTCACCTCTCGATGGTGTAATCGGAATTTCAACCCATTTTGTAATCGGACGGTATAAAGATGACGGAAAAATACTCACTGTCGAAGAAGATGAAGACGATAGAGGACTGTATACCGTATAACAAAACAAAAACAACAATATCGACGGCAATCAAGGAGTAGTTGGACGGGTTGCTTAACGAGAGGAAAAGTTTCAATAAATATGAATTACGAAAACATTCTTTCAAAGAAGTCTCTGGGATTAAAACCATCGGGGATTCGCAAATTTTTCGATATAGCTGCGGGTGTTCCCGACATTATCTCACTATCGGTGGGAGAACCCGACTTCAAGACCCCGTGGGCAATCCGAAGAGAATCTATACGAATACTCGAAAAAGGCAAGACTGCATATACGTCCAACTCCGGACTGGCACCTCTGCGGAACGCCGTTTCGGAGTACTTCAAACGTACGATTCACACCGAATACAAACCCGACTCTGAAATCATAATAACCGTCGGTGGCTCGGAAGCGATTGATATATCCATTCGTGCGCTTGTAAATCCCGGGGACGAGGTTATAATAGTCGAGCCTTGCTTCGTCTCATACTCCCCCATCGTGGAATTAACCGGCGGAATCCCGATTTCAGCACAGACACGAGCAGAAGATAACTTCAAACTCACGGCAGAGCGGTTGAAATCGCTCATAACACCGAGAACCAAGGCATTGATGATATCGTATCCCAGTAATCCGACCGGTGCGGTCATGCGGAAAAGCGAACTTGAAGACATTGCGCGGATTCTTCGCGGCACAGATATAATGGTCATCACAGACGAGATTTATTCCGAATTGACTTATGGTGAACCCCACTCCTCTATTGCCGAACTTGAGGGAATGAGGGAGCGTACAATCGTTGTAAACGGATTCTCGAAGGCGTTCGCCATGACGGGTTGGAGACTGGGGTTCGTTGCCGCACCGCGTCCTGTAGCGGAACAGATTCTGAAAATCCACCAATACGCAATCATGTGCAGTCCGACTGTCAGCCAGTATGCCGCAATCATCGCTTTGAACGACTGTATGGACGAGGTTCGCGAAATGGCGGAAGAATACGACAATCGCCGAAGATTCGTCCTGGAGCGGTTAAACGAAATCGGGTTGGATTGCTTCACACCGGAAGGAGCGTTCTACGTCTTCCCGTCTATTAAATCCACCGGAATGACTTCGCAGGAGTTCTGTAAACGACTCATAGAAGAGAAGAAAGTGGCAGTCGTGCCGGGGGATGCTTTCGGCGAATGTGGCGAAGGATTTGTACGGATTTCATACGCTTATTCCATGAAGCATTTGACAACGGCACTCAACCGAATAGAAGAATACGTAAAAGAAATTTCTAAATAAAAAAAGAAGGGAAAAAACCATATGAAAGTTTTCATAACCGGAGGAACCGGGAACATCGGTCAATATGTATCACTTGCGGCGGCAGAAAAAGGACACGATGTTGTCGTGCTTTCGCGGACACCGGAAAAGTATCCGGGATTATCCCGATTAGCCGCAGAAAAATATTCGGGAAACATCAGCATTGTCAGGGGGGAGCTTACCGAATATGAGCTGATTAACGAATACATTCAAGATTGTGATGCGGTAATCCACATCGCACTGGGTTGGGGGAATGAGCCTTTTTCGATGAGCATGGAAGATACCGTCCCCACTATCAACCTCCTCGAAATGTCGGAAAAAGCCGGCGTAGAAAAGTTCATCTACACTAGCTCAACCGCGGCTATGGGTCATAGTCGGCACAACATGGACGAATCGCTCATCCTACAACCAATCAATCTGTACGGCGCGACCAAAGCCGCTTCCGAAGCGTATGTGCTTGCCTTCAAAGAATATTGCGCAGAAAACCCAACAGACGACAACCGCGTCACAATGAAACGAAACGTGATTCGCCCGGGATATACCTTCTCCAACCCACCTTATGCCAACGGCCCTTCACAACCCGACAAGAGATTTCGCAGTATAACCGATGCCGTCGTGAAAAACCAACCTATTCAGTTGATTAAACACGACGGAACACAGTTTCTGTCTTCGGGGCAGATTGCCGAGTTGTATATCGCCCTCCTCGAAAGTGAGCTGAACGAGGAAGTCTTCCTCGCATTAAGCAGTGAATTCACTTCATGGCAAAGAATCGCCGAAATCGCGCTGGAGGAATATCCTGAATCCAAATCGACCATTGAATTACTCGACAAGAATTACGGTCCTGAACCTATGCTGTACAATGTCGGTAAAATGAAGACAACGTTCGGGTTGGAATTCAAGGGCGAAGAAGAGATTCGCGCTCATGTCAAGTGGAATCTTGAAGAATCACTGCGCTAGCATTTCGCCGAGCAGTCGGTCGGTCACAACCACGTCGAATTCCGATGAGGCAGACACCAACGTTGAAGCGATTTTCGATGAGTAAGCACTGTCCCCGCTTACGATTGCTACGTCAAGCGCAATCCCCGCACCGTTGATTGTCGTGTGTTCGATTGTTATTTTTCTGTTCATGATTGATACTTCTTTCTGAAAAAATCTCCGTTACTTGATTACAAGTATTGGAGATTTTTTCGTATCTATACAATTTTTTTGCAATAGCTTATTTTTCACTCTCTACGCGGCGGGACGTAACTTTGTCACGTTCATAATCATTAATCGCATTTACCGCCTTTGCAACTCCGTTGAGCAGAGTCCCGCAGGACGGTAATCAACGAAAACGCGCAACCGGTCGGATAATTTCCCGCATATGACGCAACAAATCGGGACTGTCTCTTATACAACTCATGCCATTTCGGATCGCCCGAACGTCTGCGAAGTAAATCCAACACCATAAATGCGGTTGAATTTCCGCTAGGCAGTGCACCATCATAGATTTCCTTCGGACGGCTAATTAATTGTTCGTCATCATCGGCATAAATGAAGAATCCCCCGTTAAGTGAATCCCGGTCGAAGAACCTTTGCACCATCACATCGGCATAGTAGAAAGCTTTCTCCAGATAAGTCCTGTCGGAAGTCGCATCGTATAAGTGCAGAAGCGCGAGCGAATAGTTCGCATAATCATCGAGTTTACCGTTACCGAAGACCTCACCGTCGCACCATCGAACGTACAATCGTCCTGCGAAAGAAAGGTTGTCCAATATAAATTTCTCATTCTTTTTAGCCGCTTCAAGATAAGACTCGTCTCCAAGAACCTCGTACGCTTTAACCAGGGCGATAATCATGAGCGAATTCCACGCAGTCAGAATTTTCGTGTCGGTGTGCAACGCGAATCTGTCACGGCGATACTGATAAACAAGCTGATTACATTCACCGATAAATCGGCTTTGCTCACTTTGGGGCGAATCATCGGCGAACTTCGCATTCCTAATCAGATTGAGAATGTTCTTGCCCTCGTAATCGCCTTTTTTTGTAACACCATAATACTTTCGATAACGTTCGGCATTCTCACCGCCGAGAATACGCTCAAACTCGTCATAATCGAAGAGATAATACCTGCCTTCTACACCGTCGCTGTCGGCATCTTGACCGCAATAGAACGCACCGTCCGGATTATAAATTTCCGCGAAAGCCCACGAAAAGATTTTCTGTGCCGCCGTCTTGTAAAAACCCGTGCCGTACATCTCATAAGCTTTGAGATACGTCCACGCAAGCATGGCATTGTCATACAGCATTTTCTCGAAATGCGGGACAAGCCACTTTTCATCGGTCGAATACCGTGAGAATCCCCCGGCAACATGGTCGAAAATACCACCGCGATACATCGACGAAAGCGTACTCTTGACCATTATTTCAGCTGATTTGCTTCCGGAAATTCGGTCGTATTCAAGCATGAAAAGCAGATTGTGAGGTGACGGAAATTTCGGTGCAGAACCGAACCCACCATACTTCTCATCATAATGTGTCCCGAAAATTTCCATAGCCCGCATAACAGTGTCACCGTCAAGCGGCGGAATCTGCTCTCTTTCCGGCAATAACTCGCTTTCGGCTGCGGTTGAACGATTAATATATCGCTGAATCTGTTCTCCGATTTCGAGCAGTTCGGCACGAGAATTGTTCCAAACCTCATCCATGTGAACGATAAGACGAGCCATTTCTTCCGGCGGGAGATACGTGCCGGCATAAAATGGTTTCTTTTCCGGGGTCATTAAAATCGTGAGCGGCCACCCGCCCGCACCGGTCAACGCCTGACAGACCGTCATATACACTGCATCTACATCAGGTCGCTCCTCACGGTCAACCTTCACCGAGATGAAATGGTTGTTCAGCAGGTCTGCCATGCGAGAATCGCTGAAAGATTCGCGTTCCATGACATGACACCAGTGGCAGGTCGAATATCCGATTGACAGAAAAACCGGTTTATCTTCACGGCGTGCCTTTTCGAAAGCCTCTTCCCCCCACGGAAACCAATCAACGGGATTGTTGGCGTGTTGGTGCAGATACGGGGATTTTTCGTGTAATAATCTATTTGAATTTAACATTTTATAAAGAAACACCACCTAATACATTTTGAGGTAGTGTTTCCCGATTTGCGGGTATTTATTCGTTTTTTGTCAGAGGAAAAAAATCAACCCCCGCTTCTCGTGGAAGCGGGGAGTTAACTTCGCGCAAAATTTTCTATCTGTGCCACCAATTCACTTGGCGGAATGTCGAATGCGTTAGCAATCCGCCATATCGTCTCGAAATTCGGTTGCTTTGAGCCTTTTTCTATCATAGCAAGGTGACTTCGTGCAATGCCCACAAGCCCGCTGAACACCTCCTGCGATAGTTCTCGTTCTTTGCGAAGCCGCCGTATAGTTTCCCCTGCCGCCATTCGGTTGAATTCTATCATCGTAGACACCCCTAATGATAGAATAACAGAAAATTTAAAATATTTTGTCTATTATCGTTGACAAAATGAAAATATTATGGTATGATATAGAAAAATTAAAAAAGGAGGACAGATATAATGCACACAAACATAGGCGGAAAAATCAAGGTCTTGGCAAAAGTCATCACCTGGCTCGGAATTATCATCAGTGTGATAATGGGATTAAATTTGAATACAGCTGCGCCTATTTCAAGTTCGGGGAGTAGCTTTATTAGTGTTGCGATAATCGTAGTAGGCTCGCTCGCATCGTGGATTGGCTCGTTCCTACTATATGGCTTCGGCGAACTCATCGAAAAGACCACCGAAGTCGCACGGTATACTGCAATGCAACAGCAGTTATCCCAAGCGCGCCAACCATTGCCAATCGCACAGCTGCTACCACGTCCAGTTCCAGTATCACAGCCTGTTACAAAACCCGTTTCCAACGGCGAAGGTTTGTGGGAATGCAGTTGCGGGACTATGAACCCGCCGCATTTCACCAATTGTCGTGCTTGTTCCAAACTAAAAAAGGCTTGACAATCTCTCAATCACACAATCACACTATCCCCAACATCTCCAAAAATCAACCCCCGCTTCTCGTGGAAGCGGGGGTTATGTCAACATTGTGC
>Ga0099364_10010305_pt1 | contig 12860 bp, 9 predicted proteins | sample TergutTh196P3_FD_73070 | JGI IMG/M metagenome (GOLD analysis project Ga0099364, IMG submission 73070) | Microcerotermes parvus P3 segment gut microbial communities from Pointe-Noire, Republic of the Congo - Th196 P3 | ecosystem: Host-associated > Arthropoda: Insects > Digestive system > Gut ...
ACTTGGCATATCCCGCCGCCTACCATATCCACAAGCCTGCCGCTTATAAATCCGCCGGCTTCCATAAAGCCCCGCTCTAACGTGCGTCTGCCGACGACAGCATTAAAGGAGAATATCTCGCCGGGGTTCAGGAGTGTCCCGTTTACCTCCTCCGAGGCAAGCCTGACATTTGTAAATCTCGCATGAGTGCCTGCGATGCGGGTCGTGCTTGTCGCCAGTATATCCCTAAAAAGCATAGCTTCCAAATCTTCTTTGGAAAGCTCCGGCTCCACAGGGACAAGGTGAATAAGCACTTCCTGACCATTTTCCGCCGCATCAAACGCCGCCTGAGCCTCCTCAACATCAAAAGTGCGTCCGGGTATGCTCTGCGTCGCTCCGTATGTCTCCGGGTCGTATTGAGCGGAAATGGGTTCAACATATATCGTGCTGAGCAGCATTTGCATATCAATATCTGTTGTATCTACTGAACTTGTAACAAAATCTACCGTGATATTGTTTTGCTCGTCTAAGGCTTTGTAGAGGGTGTCAACGGTAAGCTCAAACACATCGTCCTCAAACGCCGGGGAAACACCCGCGCCTTTGACTATAGTGATATTGTCATCATGTATTGTATATGATTCATCTAAAATGCTGCTGTTGAAGATCATCGTATGCTCCGCCGCAACAGTGCGTACAAGCTCCTCGTCAAAATTTGACTTGCTGACATCACGGAGATCAACATCTGTAAAAAACGCTTTGACATATGTCAAGCCGTCTCTTAACAAACCTTCACCTCTGCCAAAATTGTACGCCGCCATCGCCGCTTCTTCGGCATTCAGAGAAAAACCTACATCATCCCCCAAGATAGTGAAATATGTGCCGTCGGAAAACACAACGGTCGCCGATACATTTGAGGCATTGCTCTCATAACCTTTATCAATAAGGGTAAGCCTTGCTTCTTCAAGTGTCAATCCCGAAAGGTCGATGCCGTCAGCCCAAACATTTGGGAATATGGTGTCAAGGCTGTCAACATAAAAACCAAAAGCAACGGAAAAAGCGAAAAACCCAAGCAGTACAATAAGAAAAATCACAAGGAAAACCTTACCCGCGCTTATTTTGCCGGATTTTTTCTTGGGTGTTTGAGGCTTTTGAGGCGTTGGGTTTTGAGAACGCGGCTTAGTGGCAGACGTGTTCGTATTAGAACTCCTGCTATCATAAGACGTGTTCATAGCCTCGGCGCCATTGCCGTTTGTTTTAGTTTTCTTTTTTACGTTATTACCTTTGCCACTGACTAATTTCACTGGAGACACTTCCTTTGGTTAGGGATTAGGGATTGGGGATTAGGGGACGGGGGATTCGCTAAAAAACAGCACTACATATAATACAACAGATATGTGAAAATATCAAATTAAATTTTCGTTACAAAAGTGGAAATCGTTATTCCGAATTACTGCGTCACTATGCACCAACGGGAATTTTGCCCACGGAACTCCTAACTCCTAACTCCTCATTCCTAATTCCTAATTCCTATCATACCTCATCTTCGCCTGTTGCCCGTTTTCCGCCGAAAAGCCCTGCGGCTAGGGGGCGCTTGTCAAACAACGACATCTGCGCTGTATCTGTTTGGGTATTTGTCAGCCAAGGTTTGCTTATCTGCGTCCTTTGTTTGGTTTGCGCTTCGAGCAGCTCACCGAGTAAAGTGTTGGAGATAATAAAACCTTTGGGTGTAAATTTCCAACGCCCGTCTTTATAGGTCGCCCAGCCCTGTTCCTCATATTTTTCCATCAGCTCTAAGACATAGTCCATTTTTAGCCTGTAGATATCGTAATATTCTTCTTCGGATATGCCGTGCGTCGTCCTGAGACGGAGTATCAGATATTCGCCCGCGTTTTCAAAATCCGACATTTCTTCCCTGTACTCAATGACCGGCTGCTGCCCCGAATCGACCCGCTGAATGTATTTTTCGATATCTTCTACAAAACTGTATCTGCATCTGCCGATATATGAATGCGCCCCCGGCCCGAGCCCGATATATTCTTCACCAAACCAATACTTCAGATTATGTTTCGACTCATAACCTCTGCGGGCAAAATTAGAGATTTCGTACTGCCTGTAACCAAAACGGGCGAGCGTCTCCACAGCATAGAGGTACATATCAGCCTGCAAATCGTCTGTGGGTAAGAACGGGGAATCCTTAAAAATATAAAGCTGTGTGCCTTCTTCAATCTTCAGGCCATAACAGGAAATATGCTCTGTTTTGAGCGCGGCGGCTCTGGCGACTGTCTCAGCCCATGCTTCTTTATCTTGCGAAGGCAAGCCGTAAATAATATCGATGGAGATATTGTTGAACCCGGCGGCGCGGGCGTTTCTGATCGTCTCCTCGGCATCCGCAAATGTATGTGTCCGACCGAGGCTTTTGAGCATCTTTTCATCAGCACATTGCACGCCTATGGAAAGCCTGTTAAAACCCGCTCGCCTGAGTTTGATAAACTCCTCCCTGCCAAACCCGCCGGGGTTTATTTCCGCCGTTACTTCGGAATCAAGCAGCACATGAGCGTGTTTTTTCAAGGAATTAAATATACCCGCAAGCCTGTTTACGCCGAAATGGTTCGGAGTGCCGCCGCCGAAATATACAGTGTCGATGAGATAACCATCGAGCTGAGGCGCGTATTCCTCGATATGACGGAGAACCGCAGCCTGATATGCCGGCATCAGTTTGTCTGACCCGGCGCGGGAATAGAAATTACAATACGCGCATTTGCTCACACAAAAAGGGATATGCACGTATATACCAATTTTGTTTTCCATGTTATCACCATCAATTAGGGTTTAGGGGTTAGGAGACGGGGGTTACGTTGATTTTCGCTTAATAGATTCTATCAAATTTCAATGGGTTTTACAATGGGGGATTGTGGGGTGAAATTTCATAAAAATGAAAATACGCAAAAAAATATATTGATTATTGTCTCACTCTGTAATAATATATCGTAATGACGTAAGAGGGGTTGGGGAGCAAATTGACGAACACTACGGCTGTTAATAACTCATATATTGATAATTATAGAAATTATCTCACAAATGAGCGTAAGGCATCAGCGAATACCGTTACATCATATATCCGTGATGTTACGAGATTTGCGGATTATCTTAATACTAATTTTGATAAGAGTTTAGCTGCTGCCGCAGAGGATGATGTTCGGTTTTTTTTGGCGGGTCTTGAAGAAAAAGGGCTGTCCCCTGCGACTATCACACGCTGTGTCGCGTCACTCAAAGCATTTTTTAACCGCCTTTTTGATTTGGGTGCCCTCCGTCTCAATCCGATGACAAGCATTTCCTCGAATACTACGGCAAAAGCATTTCCCAAAATTCTTTCTTTGAAGGAAATAGAATGTCTGTTCCGACAGCCTGATGTCTCAGACGCAAAAGGCTGCAGGGATAAAGCCATGCTTGAAACATTATACGCGACCGGATTGCGTGTCAGCGAGCTTATCTCGCTTGATTTGGGTGATGTAAACACCGTCACGGCTCTTATTACTTGCAGGGGTGATAAAAAAGAAAGGTCTATCCCACTCTATTCCGCCGCTGTGAAGTCTATAGTAAACTATCTGACTTTCTCCCGCCCAAAGATGGTGATGCCCGGCGAGAACGCGCTTTTTGTCAATACAGAGGGCACAAGAATGTCACGTCAGGGTTTTTGGAAACTTTTGAAAACATACACCGACAAAGCGATGATAGAATCTGAAATCACGCCTCATACTATCCGCCACTCATTCGCTGCCCATTTGCTCGAAAACGGCGCGGATATCCACTCGCTTCAGGAAATGCTCGGACACGCCAATATCTCGACTACGAGAATCTACGCGCGTCTTGTAAAAAGGCAGCTAAAGGAAGTTTACGAGAGTGCACATCCAATGGCGTTCTCATAATTAGGAATGAGGAATTAGGAGTTAGGAGTTTAAAATGAGAGATGAGACAAAATGTTTACATTCGGGGTATAACCCGCAGAATAAGGAGCCGCGTGTGGTGCCTATTGTTCAGAGCACGACATTCACATTCGACTCTGCCGAAGATATCGGCGCGGTGTTTGATGAGCCTATGAGCGCACTGATTTATTCGCGGTTCGCAAACCCCACTGTCATGGCGGTCGAGGCAAAAATCGCCGAGCTTGAAGGCGGTATTGCCGCAATGTGCACGTCCTCGGGACAAGCCGCTTCTACGATTTCAATACTGAATATTTGTTCTGCGGGCGACAGTATTATCTGCACATCACAGATTTATGGCGGAACACTGAACTTGTTTTCGGTCACGCTGAAAAAACTCGGTATCGAATGTCTCTTTATCGACTGCGACGCAAGCGAAGCTGAGATAAACGCGTTGTTTAAACCAAACACAAAAGCCATTTTCAGTGAGTCTTTGGCAAATCCCGCCCTGACCGTTTTGGATATCGAAAAATACGCAAAAATCGCCCACGCTCATGGTGTGCCGCTGATTATTGACAACACTTTCCCCACGCCTATTCTTTGCAAACCTTTTGACTTTGGCGCGGATATCGTTGTACATTCCACAACTAAATATATGGATGGCCATGCGCTTCAAGTGGGCGGTGTCATCGTAGACAGCGGTAATTTTGACTGGACGAACGGTAATTTCCCCGGGCTAACAGAGCCTGACCCTTCCTATCACGGCATTACATACACAGGCACTTACGGCAAAGCCGCATATCTCACAAAAGCGAGAATGCAGTTGATGCGCGATTTTGGCACATACCCTGCCGCACATTCCGCATTTCTCTTAAATCTTGGCCTTGAAACATTAGCGTTGCGTATGGAGCGGTATTGCGAAAACGGCCTCAAAGCCGCAGAGTTTCTCAAAAGCTCTGATAAGATAGAAAGCGTAAAATATCCGGGGCTTAAAGACGACAAATATTACGCCCTCGCCCAAAAATATCTCAAAGGCGCGAGCGGTGTCATATCGTTTGTAGTTAAAGGCGGCAGAGCGTCCGCAATGAAGTTTATGGATAGCCTGAAGTTAGCTTCGATCGTGGTTCATGTGGCGGATATCCGCACCTGTGTATTGCACCCCGCAAGCACGACCCACCGCCAGCTCTCCGATGAAATGATAATAGCCGCCGGAATCAACCCCGGCATGGTACGCATTTCCGTTGGACTTGAGCATATTGACGATATTATTGACGACTTACGCCAAGCGCTGGATAAAATTGGGTAAGACCTGAAACAGTCTGCGGACGGAACCCTCTGCTCGGCTTCGCCTCGCAGAACCACCCCGTCACTTCGTGACACCCCTCCCCAGAGGGGAATTATCCTAAATCCTAACCCCTAACTACTAAAATGTCATTCTGAACGCAGTGAAGAATCTAACCCCTAGCCAAATATCGTTTCAAGTACTGCGTTGTAGACTTTTTCCGCGTTTTTTCGGAAGCCTTTTTCTAGGGCGATTGCTTGTTGTTTGTCGGGGGCGAATAAATCCAGTTTGATAATGGTGCCTACGCCATCCGACATTGACAGGTTCACATCATATCTACCGTCGGCGCGTTGTGTGCGGAAGGTTTCGATATTTGAGTCTCTGCGCACGGCGATTCGCGCTTTGGAAACGGCTTCATCAGCTCTGATACGCACACCCAAAGGAAGGCTGTTTTCTGTGATTTCTCCGTTACGCGCACCCTTTTCGGTCAATGAGTAATTACTGCCGTCAAAGGTTAGATGCCCTGTGTCAACCAGCTCCGACAAACATTCCGCATAATCAAAAAAGCCGATGCCGGCATCACAAACAACAAGCTCCGCCAACACCTCTGTTGATATCGCAATCGGAAAACGGCGGACGATAAACAGAATGAGCATTTTAATCTCAAGTTTTTCTCTTATAAACCCAAAATTTACAACCATAATGTCGGTATTATATCAATTAACATGAAACTTATCAATCAATTACTACTAAAACTGAAAAACTTTTTTACAAGCATCGACAGGAAAACGCTTATCCGTATCGCGCCTCTTGCCGTAGTAATACTTATTGTGATTTTTTCACTTGCGACCTGTTCAAAGCAAGCAGAGCCGGAGCCTAAACAGGTGCCGGAACGCGACGTCATTATTTTTGAGATGGAGCCTGAGCCGGAGCCCGAACCCGAACCGGAGCCTGAGCCGGAGCCGGAACCCGAACCTGAGCCGGAACCATATGACGGGCCGGTCAATCCGCTCACGGGCCTCCCTTCAGAAACAGATATCTCTCATGTGAGGCCGCTTGCTATAGTCATCAACAACATACGCAGGGCACAGCCTTTGCTTGGCGTCTCAAAAGCAGATATTATATATGAAGTGCCCGTCGAAGGCGGTATCACCCGTATGCTGGCTTTATATCAAGATGTGACCGGAGTTGGTTATATCGGCTCTGTGAGAAGCTCCCGTACATATTATGTCGATATCGCGCAGAGTTACGATTCGGTCTTTATATTTGCCGGCGGAAGCCCGCAGGCTTATGCGGCGCTGAGGAGCCGTGACATCACGCGGATTGACGGTGTTCACGGCCGCCATACGCAGATTTTCTACAGGCATCCCGATAGGCGCAGAAATCTTGGATTTGAGCATAGCCTTCTAACTTCCGGCGATTTGCTGACCGAGTGGCTTCCCACATATGATTTGAGGTTGGAGCTACCTGAAGATTATGAACGCGAGCTTTCATTCACCGAATACGGCGTCCCCGAAAGCGGCGTGACCGCTAAAGACTTTTCTGTCAGTTTCTCCTCATCAAAAACCACATCATTCCTTTTTGACGAGGACGACAGCCTCTATTATCTCAGTCAATACGGCAGCGAGTTACGCGACGGCAATGACGGTGTGCAGGTGGCAGTTTCAAACGTACTGATATTACATACTTCGGTATCAATGATATCCGGCGACACCGAAGGCAGGTTGAATGTCAGGACAACAGGCGAAGGCGAAGGCTGGTATGTAAACGGCGGCAAAGCCATAGAGATCGAATGGTCAAGAGCCGACCTTACCTCCCAGTTTATCTACACGCTCAAAGAGGACGGCTCCCCGCTTGTGTTAGGGCAAGGGAAAAGCTACATCTGCATAATCCCATTATCATCAGAAGTAGAGTTTAATTAATAAAGGAGATACAAAACTATGAGTACAAACGCATTTTCCAGCGCACAGACTCAATTCGACAAGGTTGCCGACATGATAAATCTGGAGCAAAGCGCCCGCGATTTACTGCGTCAGCCTATGAAAGAGCTGCATTTTACTATTCCCGTCCGCATGGACGACGGCTCGACAAAAGTCTTGCAGGCTTTTCGCATTCAGCATAACACCGCGAGGGGCCCCGCAAAAGGCGGCATCCGATTCCACCCCCACGAAACCGCAGACACCGTTCGCGGGTTATCCATGTGGATGACTTGGAAATGCGCTGTTGTGGATATCCCTCTCGGCGGCGGTAAAGGCGGCATCGTCTGTGACCCCGGCACTATGTCACTTGCCGAACAGGAACGTATGTGCAGGGGGTTTATCAGGCAGGCTGTCTCTATGCTTGGCCCAAATGTCGATGTGCCCGCTCCTGATGTTATGTCAAACGCACAGCATATGCTTTGGATGCTTGATGAATATGAGACAATGACCGGAGCGCGTTATCCCGGTGTCATTACGGGTAAACCCGTTGGCGCGGGCGGCTCTCTCGGACGCACAGAGGCGACGGGTTATGGCGCGGTATATGTGCTGAGGGACTTGCTTGACGCTGAGAATATCAAGATTAAGAACACAACCGCAAGTGTTCAGGGGTTCGGAAATGTGGGTGAATACGCTGCTGAGTTGTATACCGAGCTAGGCGGGACAGTCATTTGCGTCTCCTGTTATGACAGGGAAGCTCAAAAAGCATACACATACCGCAAAAAGACGGGCTGTAATGTGGCTGAGCTTGTAGGTATAAAGGATTCGTTTGGCAGTATCAATAAAGATAAGGCCGCTGACCTCGGTTATGAGGTGCTCCCCGGCGATGCTTGGCTGTCTGAGGACGTGGATATCCTTATCCCCGCCGCTCTCGAAAGCCAAATCACGATGGAAACCTTGCCGCAAATCTCAAAAAGAGTGCATATAATATTAGAGGCCGCAAACGGTCCCGTAGTCCCGCAATGCGACCCCATTCTTTATGAGCGCGGTATAATAATACTCCCTGATTTTCTGGCAAATGCCGGCGGCGTAACGGTCAGTTATTTCGAGCAGGTTCAATCTAATATGAACTATTTCTGGAGCAAAGAGGAAGCGCTCGATAAGTTGAACTACACCATGTCAAAAGCGTTCCGCGCGGTCTATGCCCTCGGTAAAATGCGCGGTATCAATATGCGCGACGCGGCGTATGTAATCGCAATCAACAGGGTATATGACGCGATAAAACGCCGCGGCTGGGTATAAATCCTACGCAATAAGCAACCGTCGTTGTGCTATGTGTTCCTTCATATCCCTTACGTTACGCTTTTCCGTCGCAGCCGAGGACGTTTTTGATCTTGTGTTTTACGAGGTCTTTGATGTTTGAGCGGCCGGGCGTGAGATACTGGCGCGGGTCGAAATGCGCGGGGTTTTCCGCCATATGTTTTCTGATACCCGCAGTCATACCAAGACGCAGGTCTGAGTCAATATTGATTTTACAAACGGCGCTTCTGGCTGCCTCGCGAAGCATCTCCTCGGGGATGCCTATCGCGTCCGCCATGTTGCCGCCGTTTGCGTTTATGATATCCACAAACTCAGGTACAACAGAAGACGCGCCATGTAAAACAATCGGGAAACCGGGCAATCTTTTTGATATCTCATCAAGAATATCAAATCTCAACTGCGGTTTCTGTCCGGGTTTGAACTTAAACGCTCCGTGGCTCGTGCCAATCGCGATAGCGAGAGAATCCACACCTGTACGTGAGACAAATTCCTCTACTTCTTCCGGGCGGGTATAACTCGCGTCTTCCGCAGAGACGTTGACATCGTCTTCTATCCCCGCAAGCCTGCCAAGCTCGCCCTCTACCCTGACACCTCTGTCATGCGCGTATTTGACGACCTGTGCCGTGAGTTTGATGTTATCTTCAAAAGAATGTTTTGAGCCGTCGATCATTACGGAAGTAAAACCTCCGTCAATACAGGATTTGCAAATCTCAAAATCATCACCATGATCTAAATGCACACAAATCGGCAGTCCCGTATCAATCTCCGCCGCCTCAATCAGCTTCATCAAATAAACGTGTTTCGCGTACTTACGCGCTCCCGACGAGACTTGAAGTATCAACGGTGCGCGAAGCTCCGCCGCCGCCTCTGTGATCCCCTGAATGATTTCCAAATTGTTGACATTGAATGCTCCTATGGCATATTTTCCTTCATACGCTTTCTTGAACATTTCCGTTGATGTGACTATGGGCATTTGTTTGACCTCCTAAAAATTTTTATCAGCAAGAGATTCTTCGCCTATGGCTCAGAATAACATACTCACTTAACAACATATATATAACCAACTTTTACTCCGCTACCGCTCTTACTACTGCGGCAGTGTAGTTATCCATTTTTTTGCCTTTTCCGTTAGCCTCTACTTCCGCTTTCATAAGCACAAGCCACTCAGCGGCGGTTCTTGTTTTTTTGAGATATTCTGCCATCATTTTATCGGTGATATGTTCCCAAAAACCATCAGTACACAGCAAAAAGGCGGACTTATTTGAAAGAAATGCCGGGCCGCCTGTTTGATAACGCGGCGACTCCCACGGCGCTCCGAAAACCCGCAAGAGTTTGTTTCTGTCAGGATGCCCCGAAATCTCATCTTCATCGATCTCGCCTGTCAATACAAGCATCTGCGGAACGCTGTGGTCTAATGTCCTCTCTACCATAACACTATCGCGAAAATAATACAACCTCGTATCGCCGCAGTGGCCCCAATACGCTTTGTCGGCGGAAATCACAAGAGCGGCCGCGGTGGTTTTCATCTCGGATGTTGCTCGGCGTTCTTCCTGAAGCTGCATAAGCTCCGCCTGCGCCGTTTCAAACGCGGCAGGTATAAACCCTTCTGTAAGCGGCTCGGTGTTGGCTAAAAACTCTCGCGACATAACCTCAGTCAACAAGCCCGAAGCTACTTCGCCCTTGCCATGCCCGCCAAGCCCGTCCGCCACAACAAGCATAAGCCCCGAGGCAGTGGGGACGCAAGCGACAGAATCCTCATTCACCTCGCGCCCACCGTCACATGATATTTTTGAATAAACCCATTTCGCTACCATAACCCCAAAACCCCTAACGCGGACAATCCGCAAATACAGAAATTTAGATTAAACTCCTAAGCAATAAGCAAGCGTCGTCGTGCTATGTGTTCCTTCTCCGCCCCTTATCGTCATCCATGCGATAAAAGGCGCGTTCCGCATCCATGCTCCACTTTACGGAATCACATACCACAACTCCTCATTCCTAATTCCTAATTCCTAATTCAGTAACTCCTATACCCTTGCAGTCCGCAGACTGCATTAGAAGTATATAAAATACTTATCTAATTGTCAATGAAAAACACGATTGATTTTCATTGATTTTCATTCGCTATTGTGGTATCATCGTCCATGCTAATGCAAATATTATTGTAAAAGGAAAGAAAATCTATGTCAAAAAAACTTATCGGAGCCTGTGTATTCGGCCAATCAGGCGGGCCGACGTCAGTTATCAACGCAAGTGCCTACGGTGTTATCAGGGCCGCGCTTGACGCGCCTGAGATCACAAAAGTATACGGCGCGGCGCACGGAATCGCCGGTATCTTAAACGATACGCTGTATGACCTTTCTCACGAGGACCCCAACGAACTTGCATTGCTTGTCAACACCCCTTCTTCAGAGCTTGGCTCATGCAGATACAAGCTCAAAGGCGAAGAAGATTTGTCACGCATACTCGATATCTTCAAAAAATATGATATCCGCTACTTTTTCTACAACGGCGGCAACGATTCGATGGATACCTGCCTGAAAGTCAGCAATTATCTTGAAAACTCAGGATATGAATGCAGGGTCATCGGCGTCCCCAAGACGGTAGACAACGATCTTTGCGGTACCGACCATTGCCCGGGTTACGGCAGCGCGGCAAAGTATATCGCAACAACAGTCGCGGAAGTATATAAAGACGCTCATGTATATGATGTCGGCATGATCACCATCATCGAGATCATGGGCCGTCACGCCGGTTGGCTTACAGGCGCCGCCGCTTTGGCAGGGCTTGCGGACGCGGCTCCCGACCTTATTTACTTGCCCGAAATCCCGTTTGATATGGATAAATTTGTCAGCGATGTTAAGGCTGTCTATGATAAGACAAAAAAATGCCTTGTCGCGGTTTCGGAAGGCGTCAGTTATGCCGACGGCACATTTGTCGCAGAGGCGGCGATATCGGCGACCGATGGGTTTGGGCATCACCAGCTCGGCGGCTTGGCGGCTAGGCTTGCGTCTGTTATCAAGCAAAACACAGGCGCGAAGGTACGCGGCATTGAGCTTAGCCTTCTCCAACGCTGCGGAGCGCATCTTGCCTCTCAGACCGATATAGACGAAGCTGTTTTGGCAGGTAAATCCGCAGTCGAAAACGCTATCGCGGGCGTGAGCGGAAAAATGGCCGCATTTACCCGTGAGAGCAAAGACGGCAAGTATTCTTGCGGGATCACATTTGAACCCCTGTATATTTGTGCCAATGACGAGAAGAAAATCCCGCGCGAATGGGTCAATGCGGAAGGCACATATGTGACCCAAGAGTTTATTGACTACGCGCTCCCGCTCATACAGGGCGAGAATACCAGAAAAGTCGAAAACGGACTGCCGAGGTTCGCTAAGTTAAAGAAAATCAAGGCGTAGTTTCAACCGTATCGGGATAAAGCGTGGAGATGACCTCGATGATTTCGTCAAAATCGCTTCTCAGCATATAGGAGAAAATCGTTGAGAGGAGTTCCTCTGTGTTGCGCGACCATGATTTTGCGTTAAGTTCGCTCATTGCGTCGTTAATGGCGTCAACATCGAAGTCATCACACGCCGTTTTGATTTCCAGTAATTTCTCTTTTAACAGCGGCATATCTTCATCTTCCGGTTCTTCAATTTCCGCCGCAACTTCAACCTTCAGGTTTTCAACCAAGTCGCGCAAAACTGCCAGAAAAATCGAAGTCTCGGCTTTTCTTTCCTCGTAATCTCCGCCGTTTATCGCAAACTCCAGTTTCTTCGCAACTTCGGACAGTTCCTTTTTTCCTATATTAGACAATGCGGACTTCATCCCATGTATATGAGTGTCATATTCGCTCCTATCTTTCTCTCGGAGCGGATATGGCATTTTATTTATTTCGCTGAGCACGGTAAGAGATTTTGTGCCGTCTCTCAGAAACGCCCTTACGACCTGAGATTTTGCATCTGTCGCCTCTTGCGGCTGCTTTTCTCTCGCGGCGGCGACTGTTAGGGCGGCGGTGACGGGTGGAACGGCAGAGGCAACAGGAAGGGTGGCGGCGGGTGGAACTGTGGCGGCAGCAGGAATGTCGGCGGGTGGAACTGTGGCGGCAGCAGGAATGTCGGCGGGCGGAACGGCAGCGGCGGCAGCGGCGGATTGGGCCCGTAACGCCTCTATGACCTGCGGGTCTTGTTTGTCACGGATAAGTCTGTTTAATACCGCATTCAACTGGCGCACATCTATAGGTTTTGCGATAAAATCATCAAAACCGTTTTGCTTAAACATTTCGTCGTTTCCGACCAGCGCATTGGCCGTAAGCGCCACTATCACGCCCTCATACCCTGTTTCCCGCATTTTCCTTGTTGTTTCTATCCCATCCATAAGCGGCATCATGTGATCCATAAATATAATATCGTAAGTCATGCCTTCTTCCGCTTTTTTTATCGCCGCGTAGCC
>Ga0099364_10010306_pt1 | contig 12860 bp, 8 predicted proteins | sample TergutTh196P3_FD_73070 | JGI IMG/M metagenome (GOLD analysis project Ga0099364, IMG submission 73070) | Microcerotermes parvus P3 segment gut microbial communities from Pointe-Noire, Republic of the Congo - Th196 P3 | ecosystem: Host-associated > Arthropoda: Insects > Digestive system > Gut ...
ATCGCTCCGACCTCGGATGCGTTAAAGTACGGGATGCCGATGAGCTTCGGCATGATGGCAATTGTCCATTCATTTGCCATAGCCGGCGCCACCACGCCGATTGCCATTGCCGCCACGATTACCAGTAAAAGCAGTTTCTTCATTAAGTTACTCCTCCTTTATTTTGTTTTGGCCAATCCAACAGGACAGGCCGGTGAAACCAGCGGAAATTTCTCACTTATAACTTCCTCGCCTTTCTCTCCGAGAAGAAGTTGATCGTGAGTACGAGCAGAAGTATCAGGCCGTTGATGATATCGACCAGGTTGCGGTTCACTCCGAAGATATTGAGGCCGGTGGAGATTACCTGCAAAATCGCGACGGCAATGACCGTTCCGACCACCGAACCTGCCCCGCCCATGATATCTGTGCCTCCCAGAACTGAGGCAGCCACGCTTTGCATGACGTACGAAAAGCCGTAGTCAGTCCTGGCCGAGTTATAGCGCGAAGTCATTATTACGCCCGCGACGCCCGCAAGCGCGCCGCACATAATGTAAACTTTCATTAAGACGGCCTTTGTGTCCACGCCGGAGAACTCCGTGGCGCGGGCGTTGCCGCCGAGCATGTAAACGCTTATGCCCCAGGTTGTGCGCCTGGTGATTACATACGCCGCTATCGCCACTATGATATAAATAATTATCGGCACAGGTATGCCGTACACACTGCCATTGCCGATGAACTGGAATTCACCCGGCATGCCCGAGACCGCGCTGCCCCTCGTCAGGTTAAGGCCGATACCCTCGAAGACGCTTCGCGTCCCGAGAGTCACGAGAATAGCCATAACGCCGACATACGCGACGAACCAGCCGTTCACCGCGCCGCATATTACGCTTATTATCATTATGACGGCGATACCCGCAATCATCGTTATGACCGGGTTCATGCCGTTATTTACCATCGAGCGCATCAGAAGGGTCCCGATTATACTGGAGAGCGTGGCGTTATATGATATCGAGAGATCTATGCCCCCCGTCAATATCACTATGCTCATGCCGACGGCCAAAATACCGAATTCGGCCATTTGAAAGCTCATCGACCTGAAGTTTCTCACCGTGAAAAATCTCCCCGGCGAGAGCAGGTTCATGATTAGTATCAGGCCCACGAGAATGCCCAAAAGAATGAAAATCTTGAGATTTTTTGACACAGCCCGCTTAATGTTTTCCATTTTCGCCCCTGCTAATACTCGATATCGACTTTGGCCAGCAAACGCTCTTGACGTTTCGTCTTTATCACGTCAAAACTGACGGTGAAGAGGATTATCGCGCCTATGATTATCTTCTGATAGTACGTCGAAACGCGTGTCACGACAAGGCCGTTGTTCACGACCGCGAGCAGGAACATGCCCAGTATCGTGCCGACAACGGTGCCGGAACCACCCGTAATGGCCGCGCCCCCCAGCACTACCGCGCCGATTGCTCTCATCTCGAATCCAAAAAAAGCGTTGGAGTCGACCGTTTTCATAATCGTGGTGTACACGATGGCGGCCAGGGCGCACATGAAGCCGGAGTACGCGAACGCAAAGATCGTGATGTTGTCGTTTGAAAATCCGATGCGTTCCGATGACATGCTGTTGCCGCCCATTGCCATTATGCCGCGCCCGATGATCGTGTAACGCAGCAAAAACGCAGTCAGCAAGGCGGCGATGATCAGGAACAGTATCTGTACCGGCACTCCGACCGTGACGCCGTTCGCGTTGACCCTCTGGAAGAAAATGATATTGCCTATGTCGGTAAACTGCGCCGGCAGGCCGGTTATCCACGCGCCGTTCGTGTACCAGCGCAGGATTCCGTTGAGTATTGCCATCGCGGCCAGCGTCACGATTATCGCCGGAATCTTGAACTTCGCGACGAAAAGGCCGTTTATCGCTCCCACGGCCGTGCCGCTTGCCAGCCCCACGGCGAAAACAAGAATCGGATTGCCGCTTACGGCAAGCATGAATCTCGCGATAATGACGGTGACCATCGCTATGAGCGCGCCCACGGAAACGTCGATTCCGCCGGAGTTTATGACCACCAGCACGCCGAGCGCCGCGATGCCGAGTACGGTGTTGTTCTTGAGCATGTTGATGATATTCTCGAATGACAGGAACTGCGGGTTCCTGAGCGTCAGCACCGCCATCAGGGCGATAATGATAAGAGCCAGAGTCGCTTCCTGATAGTGAAAAATCTTTTTTACGGCGTCAGCAGCGCTTTTCATGACGCTTCACCCCATTTCTCGCTCTTATCATCAGCCGATATTCGCGATTTTGTGACTGCCTGGTTCATAATTTCCTCCTGCGTCGCCGTGCTGCCGTCAAATTCGGCCACTATCCGGCCCTGGCGCATTACGAGTATTCTGTCGCTGATAGCCAGAACCTCGGGCAGTTCGGAGGAAATCATTATTATGCCCATGCCGTCGTCGGCGAGTTTTCGCAGCAGCGTGTGTATCTCGCGTTTGGCGGCAATGTCTATTCCGTTCGTCGGTTCGTCGACGATCAATACCTTGGGATTCGACGCCAGCCATTTCGCGACCACGACTTTCTGCTGGTTTCCACCGGAAAGTTTTGAGGCCAGCATGTCAGGGAAGCCGGGTCTCACGCCCAGACGCTTGATCCATTCCAGAGCGGCGTTTCCGCGGTTCTTAAAGTTTATCAGCGATATCTTGTTTGCGAAATTTTTGATTGTCGAGAGAGTGATATTGCTCTCCACGTCCTGCCGCATAATTATTCCCTCAATCTGTCGGCTCTCGGGAACATACGCCACGCCGAGTTCCAGGGCTTCCTTTGGCGAACGCGGGGATATGCGCCGGCCTTCCAGGAATATTTCGCCGCTCTCCGGTAGATTCATTCCGAATATCGCGCGCGTCATCTCTGTGCGGCCTGCCCCTACAAGGCCCGTAACTCCGACGATCTCGCCCGCTCTCAGAGAAAAAGATATGTCCTTATAATTTCCTTTTTTGCTTATTGATTTTACGCTCAGGATCTCCGGTCCGAAGTTCTTGCCGGCCATGCGTTCGAACGTCACCGAACGGCCGACCATGTGGTATATCAACTTGTCGTGCGTTACTTCGGAGGCGTCGTATGAGCCGATATATTTACCGTCCCGCAGGACTGTCATGCGATCGCAGATCATGAACAGTTCCTCGAATTTATGCGTGATGAACACTATGCCGATGTTTCTTGAGCGCAGCATCCGTATTATTTCAAAAAGCGCCTCGACCTCTCCCTTTGAGAGAGCCGACGTCGGCTCGTCCATGACAATCACTTTCGCGTCGTAAACGAGAGCGCGCGCTATGGCTATCAGCTGCTGTTTCGCTATCGAAAGCGAGCCGAGCCGCGCGTCAAGATTGATCTTCACGCCCAGTTCGTCAAGCGCGGCCTTGGCTGATTTGTCCATCATCTTCCAGTCCACGAATTTCCTGTGGCCCTCCAGCTGCTGACTCAGGGCGATATTCTCCCGCACCGTGAGATTTGGGAACATCGAGAAATCCTGATATATGACGACGATGCCAAGCTCAAGGGACTGCCGGGGGGACATGGAACCGATCTGTTTCCCGTCGACAAAAATACCCGCGCCCGGATCAGGCGTATAGACGCCGGAGAGAATTTTGATCAACGTGGACTTCCCAGCCCCGTTTTCGCCGATAAGGCCAAGGACCTCCCCCTTGCGTATATCCATACTGATATCGTCAAGAGCTTTGACGCCCGGGAACGTCTTCGAAACGTTTTCAAGACGGATGAACGCTTCGTCCATAATAACCTCCGCTCTTAAATTTTTAAACAATAGTGATTAGTAAGGCACATAACTAAATATACAGCTAACACTTGTAAAATGTCAATCATTGTGACATCATTATTGAAATCGCCTCAAACAGAGTAACTAGTATTGAAAAGGAACTAACCAAGGAGCCGATTCTTGGAATCCGGAAAAAATACAGGAGGACAAATGACATGGCAAAACTTGCGTTTCCCGAAAATTTCAAGTGGGGCACGGCTACGGCCTCTTATCAAATTGAGGGCGGAGCCAAACAGGACGGCCGCGGCGAATCTATATGGGATCGTTTTTGCGAGATGCGGGGGAATGTCCTGAACGGAGATACCGGCGAAACGGCAGCCGATCATTACAACCGATATAAAGAGGACGTCGCGCTGATGAAGGAGCTGGGGTATAAAGCGTACCGCTTCTCCATATCGTGGTCACGAGTGCTGCCCGCGGGCCATGGCGAGATCTCGGAAAAAGGTCTTGACTTTTACTCGAATCTCGTTGATGAATTGCTTGCCAACGGAATAGAACCGTTCGCCACGATCTATCACTGGGATTTGCCCCAGGCGATACAAGACGCCGGCGGCTGGCAAAACGAGGCGACGATAGAATATTTCGTCGAGTACTGCCGGATTCTTTACCGCAAGCTTGGCGGGCGGGTCAAGAACTGGATCACGCTGAACGAGCCGTACTGTACGGCGATGCTCGGCAACTTCACCGGCGACCACGCTCCGGGAATACGAGACCTTGGAACGGCGCTGCGGGTATCCTACAACGTCCTGCGCGCGCACGGAGCGGCGGTGCGTTTATTCCGTGAAATGAAAATGGAGGGCGAAATCGGCATCACGATCAATGTCACGCCTACTGTTCCGGCTTCGGGAAGAGAACAGGACAAGACGGCCGCGCGCTTGCAGGATGGCTTTGACAACAGATGGTTCCTCGACCCCGTTTTAAAGGGAACTTTTCCGGCCGATATGATCGAGCTCTTTAAAAATCGCGGCATCACTTTGCCTGACTTTAAGGAAGCTGCGTCCATCTGTGAAAAGCTCGATTTCCTGGGGATCAACTTTTATTTCAGCAACACGATGCGCCACAACGAAAACGCATGGCCGCTGTGCGCGGAAGCGGCGAATGACGGCGGCGCTTACGCGTCATATACGGACAGGAACTGGCCGATCGATCCAAACGCGCTTAGAGATATTCTCATCCGCATTCATAAAGAATACGACGCGCCGAAGATCTACATTACCGAAAACGGCGCGTCATATAACGATATAGTGAACGTTAACGGCGAGATTAAGGACTATAGCCGCATCGACTACCTTCACCGCCACTTTGAGGCGATACACAGCGCGATCGGCTCAGGAGCGGACATTCGCGGCTATTTCCTGTGGTCGTTCCTTGACAACTTCGAATGGGCGTTCGGTTATTCCAGCCGGTTCGGCATCGTGTTCATCGATTTTGATACCCAGAAGCGCACGCCGAAACAAAGCGCGTACTGGTACAGGGACGTCATAAAAAACAACGGAATCGTGTGATAATTACGGATATCGCGAAACGGCACACGCCCTTTCAATAATAAGACGCCCGCCACGCCGGCCTTGATAATTCAGCCGAAGCGGCGGGCATTTTGTCATGGATAGTACTCATCGCATCGCGCCCGCGCGCGACGCGTTCAGCACGGCAAGCACAGCCACGCCAACATCGGCGAATATCGCCTCCCAAAGCCCCGCTATTCCGAACGCTCCCAGACATAAGAAAAGAATTTTCACGCCCATCGATGCCGCGATATTCTGCCACACGATCTTTCTGGTGAAGCGCGATATTCTGAGCAGATCGGCAATGCGGCCGGGGGAGTCGTCGAGCACCACCGCGTCGGCAACTTCGATCGCTATTTCCGAACCGAGGCCGCCCATCGCCGCTCCTACGCCGACGGAGGCAAGCACCGGCCCGTCGTTTGCGCCGTCTCCCACGAACAGGCAGCTCTCCAAATCCCCGCCGGCGATATCCTCTATGGCCTTCACTTTACCCTCCGGCATCAGTGCGGCGCGGTAACCGGTGAGATTCAGTCCGGCTGCCACGGCGGACGCGGCACTCTCCGTGTCGCCGGTCAGCATGTAGATATCATCTATCCCGTTAGCACGGATGAGCCGCACAGCTTCCGGGGCGGCGGCGCGGATTTTGTCGGATACGGTTATGCTGCCGAGATATTGACTGTCTTTCGCGACGTGAACGACCGCGACGCGGGACGCCGCGTCCGGCGTGGTGATCCCGTGCGCCTCCATCAGTTTGGCGTTTCCCGCGAGCAGCGTAACGGCGCGTCCGGCCTCGTCACTGTATTCAGCGATAACGCCCATGCCCGGTTCCTCGCGGCCGGTGGCGGAAACGCCGATATGCGATAACTGCGAAAATTCGGCGGATATCGATCGGGCGATCGGATGGTTTGACAGGCTCTCTGCAATTACGGCTTCACGGATGAGTTCATCACGGGAAACGTCCTCGGCTGGATGTACGCCGGAAACCGCGAACACTCCTTCGGTGAGAGTGCCGGTTTTGTCGAAAAATACGCGTTTTACTTTGTGCAAGGCGTCGAAGACCCCTCCGCCCTTAACCAGTATCCCGTGACGCGACGCCGCGCCGATTCCGCCAAAGTATCCAAGCGGTATCGATATGACGAGAGCGCAGGGGCATGAGATAACCAGCATGACGAGCGCCCTGTAGAACCATAGCGAGAAGGGACCGAGGCCGAGCAGGGGAGGGATCGCCGCCGTAAGCGCTGACAATACGACGACAGCCGGTGTGTAGTATCTCGCGAAAGTCGTAATGAACCGTTCCGTCCCGGACTTCCGCGCGACAGCGTCCTCCACCATGTGCATGATACGCGCCACCGACGAATCCTCGAACGCGCCCGAGGCTTCGAGCAGCAACGTGCCGTCCGTGTTGACCGTCCCCCCGTAAACTCTGTCGCCGGGAGCTGTCGGGATGGGCATGGACTCGCCCGTGAGCGGCGACATGTCGACATAAGATGAGCCCTCCGTCACTACACCGTCGACCGGAATTTTTTCTCCCGGACGCACCGATACAATGTCGCCCTCGCGCACCAATTCCGGCGCGATCATCTCGTCGCGTCCGTCCCGGCGCACGCGGGCCGCCGATGGTTTTGCCGAGGCGAGCGACATAATAGACCGCCGCGCTTTCGACGCAGCCAGTTCCTGAAAAAATTCCCCCGTCCTGTAGAACAGCATCACGCTCACTGCTTCTGGGAATTTGCCTATGGCAATTGCGGCAAGCGAAGCGAAACTCATCAGGAAAAATTCGTTGAGGAAGTTTCGGGTGATTATCGTACGGGCGGCGGCAATCAGTATTGGCCAGGCGGCAATCGCGTAAGCGGCGGTATATGAGATGACGTTTCCGCGCCACAGCGCGGCGGCAAACACGAACGCCGCGATGGCAAGGGACGTCAGCTCACGTTTCGTATGGGCGTCATCGCCTCCAGAGTCTTTACGCGATACGTCACGGAAATGCGTCACGGTCACTCCGGGTTCTACGGATTCTGCGATTTTGGTGAGTTCATCCTCCACAATTTCATTCTCTCCGCCTATAGCGAGTACCCCGCTTGCGATATTTATTGACGCGGAACTCACTCCGGGCATGTTGAGCAGTATGCGCTCTATCTTTGCAGCGCAATTTGGGCAGCTTAGATTATTTATTTTGAAACGGCGCATGATGATTTGCCCCCACTTGTTAAGATTCGACATTTCGTCGTATGTCGAATTGTAGTGCGTATTATCGCCATTGTCAATGCGTGAATTACTGACAAAAAAAGAGGCCCGTCGCCGGACCTCTGAGCTTATTATTAAATAACGCTTTTTATATAGTAATAAGCTCGTAAGCGCCTCTGCCAAGGCCTATCTTCTCACCGTGCTCGATCTGAAACCGCCAGTTTGTAGAGGGATGGATGTCGGTGAAGTGGTCGCCCCGCGTCAGCTCGCGCTCGGCCATTATGCTGGTCATTATCGGCGGAGCCGCGTTCACCGCGTCTATACACGCGTGATCGATCGCCACAGGGTCAAAGCTCGCGAACATTCCTATGTCGGGAATTATCGCGGCGTCATTCTCACTGTGGCAGTCGCAGTAAGGCGACACCTGGTTTACCACCGAAACGTGGAACGACGGGCGGCCATCCACCACAGCCTTCGCGTACTCGACGATTTTATAGTTGAGCATTTCGCCGCTGGAGTCGAACATGCTCTCTATCGCCTGGAAGTTGCAGGAACCTATGCAGAAACCGCAGCCGACGCATTTTTCGTGATCGATAACCGCGCGCCCGGTTTCATAGTCGAAAGCGTCGTGCGCGCAAAATGCCGAGCATCTTCGGCAGCATGTACATAAATCGGCGTCGACGGCCGGTTTTCCGTCGTTGTGCATCTTCATCTTTCCGGCGCGGCTGCCGCACCCCATGCCAAGGTTTTTCAGCGTTCCGCCGAAGCCGGTTTCCTCGTGCCCCTTGAAATGGGTGAGGGATATGAGGACGTCCGCGTCCATGATCGCGCGTCCGATGTTCGCGGTCTTAACGTACTCCCCGCCGCGCACCGGTACCTCGACGTCGTCGGTTCCCTTGAGCCCGTCGCCGATGATAACGTGTACGCCTGTCGAGAACGGGGAGTATCCGTTTACGTAGGCCGTTTCCATGTGATCGAGCGCGTTGGTACGGCCGCCGGGATACAGGGTGTTGCAGTCCGTCAGGAAGGACATGCCACCCAATTCCTTCACCCGATCTGTTATGACTTTTGAGAAATTCGGACGCAGGAATGAGAGGTTGCCCGGCTCGCCGAAGTGTATCTTTATGGCTGCGTATTTCCGATCGAAGTCGATTTCCTCAATTCCAGCGGCGTCGATGAGCTTACGCATCTTGTCGAGCAAATTTGTGTCAAAGTCACACCTCATGTCTGTGAAGTACACTTTAGATTTTGACATAACGAAATCACATTCTCCTTTAAAAATAGTAATTTAATGATTCACGATTCATTATATAATAATATACAGGGTAGTCTTGATTATTTCAGCCGTACACGTATAATTTTTTGAAGATTCGTTGAAGGAGTTGATTGGAATGGATTTTGAAAAAAATTACGGAACCGGCAGCGGGACGGTAAATACAGTTTCGGGACGGAGTGACGTGCTGGCGCAGGGATTCATGCAGAAGGTTTATCTGTGGATGACGCTTGGGCTAATAGCGACTGCCGCCGTGTCGTATTTCACCACCACGTCGGATGCTCTTATGATCTTCCTGTTCGAAACATACGGCATGGTCCCGTTCTTTATAATTGTTGCCGTGGAAATTGGTATCATTTTTTACATTTCGTTAAAAGTGCGCACGATGAATCCGGCTACCGCGAGCATGTTGTTTTTCATCTACTCCGCGCTGAATGGGGTCACCATCGCGCCTGTTCTTATGTATTACACCGAGGCCTCTGTAGCGACGACGTTCTTCGTGACCGCGGGGATGTTCGGAAGCATGAGCGCTTACGGCGCGCTGACGAAGCGCGACTTGACAAATTTCGGCAGTTTTCTACGCATGGGACTTTGGGGTCTTATTATTGCCATACTGGTAAACATGTTCATGCGCAACAACATGGTGAGCTACGTGATCTCGGGCATGGCGATAATTATTTTCACCGGCCTGGCCGCGTACGACACTCAAAAGATCCGCGCGATAGGCGCGGAAAGCGGCATCAGTGATGACCTGCGCGATAATTTGGCTGTAGTGGGGGCGCTTACGCTCTACCTCGACTTCATAAATCTGTTCCTCCATCTGCTGAAATTCATGGGCAAGAGAAAATAACGAGCGAATAAAAAAAGCGGGCCTCAAAAGAAGGCCCGCTTTTTTTATTATTCTAAATCACCCGCGCATCTCAGCCCCCAACGTCTTCTTTAAACGCTTAACTATCCCGTTCGCGCAACCTTCTATTTCATCCGACGTCAGCGTCTTTTTCAGCGAGCCTATAACCAGCCTGAGGGTTATCGATTTTTTCCCATCGGGAACCTGCCGCCCCCTGTATTCATCCATAAAGGATGCACCGCGCAGCAGGTCTTCCGGTCCCTTTTTCCCGGTTACGGCATTGAGTATCTCCTCCCATTTAACACTTAAATCGAACAGCAGGGATATGTCGTACTCCGTAATCGGGTATTCCGGGAGATGCGTAAATTTGTTCGTCCTCGAAGGGTACGGTTTCAGTGAGTCTATGTCCAGCTCGAACAGCATCACCGCGCTGTTTTTGATCCCGCAGTCGAGCGACGCTTTCTTGGAGAGCAGCGCAAAGCTGCCTATCGGCTCGCCGGCATGGATGATGTTGAGCCACACCACGCCGTCAGCCCACGCCGGTTTCTCTATCTGATCAAACGCAAAGGGTTCTATGTGCGCACAGCGGGGCAGATGCTCAATTACGCCTTTTACCTTCCTGAATAGCGAGTTCACATCGCCGGGGCCGCCCGCGTAAGCTCCAGCGACATTTCTGCGTTGACGGGGCAGCGATTCGCGCGGGTCGTACGGCGTTTCGTAATCCCGATCAAAGAACACCTGTGCGGATTCAAATATGGCAAACTCTTCGAAGAAACGAAGATTTTCCGACACAGCCTTGCAGAGATTAGGCAGAAGCGACGCGCGAATGTATCGCTCGTTGGGGGAAGGGGGAGCGGAGAGCGACAGCATGCCATCGCTGTTGGGGAAGATTGCGTCCGAGTACTCGCCGGACGTCCAGGGATATGTGAATATTTCGTGCATTCCGCACCTGAACGCCAGGTACTCCCTGATGTTCCTGTCCACATCGATTCCCTGCTGATTTATCGCGCCCTCGAACGAAGTAGTAATGGGTGCCGGCTCGAAATTCTCGAAGCCGTGCATTCTTGCTATTTCCTCCATTATGTCGTCGGGGAGGGAAACGTCGCCGGTGGAGCGCCAGGTCGGGGAAACGACGTGCAGATTATCGCCGTCGAAGCTCACGCCGAAGCCGAGCCGTCCCAGCATACGGGCTATGTCGCCATTCGGAACGCGCTTGCCTAGCCGTTTCTCCAGCCAGTCAAGCGAAACGTCGATCTCGGTCCTCTTCAGACGTTCAGGGTAATTGTCATGGAATCCCGTCACCGACATTTCAGGAAAGATATCCGCGAACATTCGCATCGCGAGAGAGAGACCAATGTCCCCCCTCTCAGGATCTATGCCCTTTTCGTTCCTGATCGCGGCCTCGGTGCGAAGTTCGTACCGCGTCGCCGTACGCCTTACGCCAATGGCCTCAAAGTTCGCGATTTCAAGTATCACATGTTCCGTCTCCGGCAATACGGAGTCCTTGTCGCCGCCCATTACCCCGGCAAGCGCCACCGCCTCCTCGTCGTCGGCGATCACCAAATCTTCGGCACAGAGCGACAACTCCCTGCCGTTCAATAGCAGAAGTTTCTCCCCGCCAGCGGCGCGTCGCACATTAATGTGTCCCTTTATGTGATCCGAATCGAAGGCGTGCAGCGGCTGGCCGGTCGCGAGCATCACGTAATTAGTTATGTCGACTATCGCGTTTATGGGGCGCATCCCCACCCGCCAGATACGGCTCTGTATTTCGAAGGGCGACGGTTTTATCGTTAACCCTTCAAATCTCACGCCGATGTATCGCGGACAGCCCAACGGGTCTTCCAGAGTGACCGCAAAACCGGGCGTAGATGGCGGCTCGAATGGAGTGAACTCGTAGAGCGGAAGGTCGTATAGCGCCGAAATTTCGCGCGCAATGCCGTAGTGTCCCCACAGGTCGGGGCGGTTGGTGAGCGACCTGTTATCGATTTCGAGTATCACATCGTCGATGCCGAGAGCTTCCGCGAGTGGAGTACCGGCGGGAGCGGCGAAATCCGACAGGTCCACTATCGTCGCTTCCTCCGTGAACGGGAACAGGTCGAACAGACCTATCTCCGACGACGCGCAGATCATTCCGTAGCTTTCCACGCCGCGCACCTTCGCGTTCTTGATCGGGGCGAGATCTCCAGTCCCGTGCCAGCGCACCATTGCGCCGGGAAGCGCCACGGCGGCTTTCATTCCCTCTTTAAGGTTAATGCCGCCGCATACTATCTCACGCATGTCACCGCCGCCAACGTCGGTCATGCATATCTTGAGTTTATCAGCGTTGGGGTGGGGGAGTATCTCGTTAACTACGCCCACTGCCATTTTGTCGAACTTCGCGGCCAGTTTTGTTACGCTTTCCACTTCCACGGTCGACATAGTAAGGTCGTAGGCGATACGCGATAATTCCAGATTTTCCGGAATCTTTACATAATCCTTAATCCAATTAAGCGATAATTTCATGTCCCTCTCCTACCTGAACTGGCTCAGAAATCTGAGGTTGGCGCTGTGGAATAACCGCACGTCGTCCACTCCGTAGCGCATCATGACCAGTCGATCAAGGCCAATATTTACGTAAAATCCGGTGAACTCGGCGGGGTCGAGTCCTGCCGCGCGAAGCACATTTGGGTGCGGCGTGCCGCCGGGCATTATCTCTATCCAGCCAACATGTTTGCAGACGCTGCATCCGGTTCCCCCGCACACCAGGCAGCCCATGTCTATCTCGAAACCCGGTTCGACGAACGGAAAGAAACCGAGGCGCATTCTGACAGGCACGTCACGCCCAAACACCTTTGACAGTATGCTTTTTATCATCACCTTGCCGGCGGAAAACGTAAACTCGCGATCGACGATCAGAGCCTCATACTGGAAAAAAGCCCGTTCGTGCCGCGCGTCCGTCGTTTCGCTGCGATACACCCTTCCGGGGTAGACAAAGCGGAACGGAGGCTTATGCGTCTGCAAGTAGCGGACGCTTGCGCCGGTGAGATGTGGGCGCAGGCATAGCCTGTCCCCGCCTCGTCCTTTGTCGTGCCCGGCGATCCAGAACGTATCCATGCTTTCACGCGCCGGATGATCCGGCGCGAAGTTTAGGTTGTCGAAGCCGTAGAGTTCGCTGGTGATATCGGACTCCTGAAATATCTCGAATCCCATTGAGCGGAAGGTGTCGTTGAGATCGTAACACATCTGAGTGATGGGATGCAAAG
>Ga0099364_10010307_pt1 | contig 12859 bp, 11 predicted proteins | sample TergutTh196P3_FD_73070 | JGI IMG/M metagenome (GOLD analysis project Ga0099364, IMG submission 73070) | Microcerotermes parvus P3 segment gut microbial communities from Pointe-Noire, Republic of the Congo - Th196 P3 | ecosystem: Host-associated > Arthropoda: Insects > Digestive system > Gut ...
CATTACGTTATTGTGTCCGTGAGGTAAACAAATGGATTGCTTCGGGCTTGCGCCTCTCGCAAAGACGGCGGCAATTATCTATTCATATTACTTTTTCAGCAGTCTCCATGCAACCCATACCCAGTGCCGAAGCCGTATAGTCCAACTTTCCATATTGCCGATAATTCATTGTATGCCCCCAGACTCTTTCATTTACACCGCCTTTGCTATTTTTTGAAACGTAACACCCCGCCGTGATAACAAATAATGAAATCAGGATTCAGCTTTTTCAGTTTTTCAAATGATTCTTGCGCTTTTGGCATATCTAGCGTATATTCCGGATTTGGCCCCGTCAATATTCCATCTGAAGCGTTTGCCGCGTCTCCTGTTACCAAAATATTGCCGCTTTTTAACAACAGGCTTATATGACCCGGAGTATGACCGGGAGTGTGTATTACCTCAATGCCGCCGCAAAAAGGAAGCGCCTCGCCGTCTTTTAATACCCTGTCAACATGTACAAACATTTTTGGAGCGGCTTCTTGCACGCTTGCATAATACGCGAGTTCTTCTTCCGTAGCAGATCTTAAACGTTCTGCCATTGCAAGAAGTTTTGGAGAAACCAAATCACCCTGTATATACGGAACTTCTTTTTCATGCGCCATAATCTCCGCTCCAAGTTCACGAAGATGTTTCGCACAGCCTACATGATCCTCATCAAGATGCGTCAATATTATTTTTGTAATTCGCTCAAGAGAAAACCCTGTTTTCTCCACAGCATTTCGAATAAGTTCAAGTTGTTCCGGCAGCCCTGTATCAATTAAAACAACATCCTTGTCATCCCATACTAAAACAGAATTCAGTATTCCGTACTTTCCGTCAAGCTCAAACAGTTCAACATTATCTGTAATTCTCATTGTTCTTTCTCCTTTGATTTATGCAATATATTGTTTTATATTTTTATAGTCTGATTTCGTCTATATCCTGTTCCATTTTTGCAAGCGCTTTTTCTACAAAATCATCCGAGGACATCATAAGAGGTGATTTCAGCATATTTCTTTTTTTGCGGCCTTCCATGTTAAGTTCAGACTCTACCATCGGCGGAATAATCTCGATTACCCTGATTCCAAGCGGCGCAAGCTGCATGCGCTGCACTATCGAAAATGTATGCAATGCGGCCTTTGTCGCACAATAAATCGGCATCCCTGCAGCACGTTCCGGCATAAAAGCAAGACCGGACGAAACATTTATAATTGCCGCATTTTCCTTACCGGCAAGAATAGGCGTAAACAGTGCAGAAAGGTAAACAGGGGCTTCAAAGTTAATCCGAATTTCACTGTCACCATTGTTTAGATCGTCATGCCCTTTTGTCAGGTCGATATCACGTTGAACCCCGGCATTATTTATAAGTATATTTACTTTGGGAAAGTTATTTTTAACATATTCAAACAATGTATTGCGGTCATCGGGATTTGCCACATCACACTTGAAGGTGTGAATGCCTTGCAACGCCTTTCCTGCCTGTGCCAATCTGTCTTCACGCCGCCCGCAAATAATGAGTGTGTTGCCGCGTTCATGAAAATATCTCGCCATAGAGTAGCCTATCCCCATTGCCCCGCCGGTAATCAATATTGTGTTTTCATTCATTTTCATTTTTTCATCCTTGATCTTATGTTTATACCGCCTTATAATCTCTCGCAAATCCCGGCAAGCTCAATATGGGCGGGATATTTTCTTTACTTCTGTTACGGCCATTTCACTACCTCTTATTTTTATATTTAAGCATTAATTCATATATATCTTTAAGGTCATCAGATTTTTCTAATTGTTCACTTGCTATATCAAGGGGTGTCTTGCCATCATTATCTTTTATATCAACTCTGGCGCCGCTCTTTAAAAGTTCTGAAATAATTTTGCTATAATAAGCGTTATTTTTACTCAAAATATGATGAAGAACTGTTTTACCGATATTATCCTGTTCGTTTACTTTGATTTTATACTTTATAAGCAATCTTACTCTTTCAAGTTTATCAGCATAAAACAAGGCTGTTTCGCCTTCAAGATTCTTGGCATTAACATCTGCCCCTCTCCTTATCATTAGTTCAATTATACTATCAGGAGGTCGAGAAAAAAATAACGGGGTTTCACCTTCGAGATTTTTTACTTTTACATCTGCGCCATTCTTTATTAGTAACTCTGAAATTTCTCTATTTCTAGAATAAAATAGAGGAGTTTCTCCATCTGAATTTTTAGTATTTATATCTGCACCATTAATAATCAATTGTTTTACAACCTCCACTCTAGATTTATATGCAGCGTATATCAATAGCGAACCTATATCTACATCAATTCCGTATTTTAAAAAGAATTTTATGCACCTCGCATCTTTGCAAAAATGAAGTACCGTTGCACCGTAATGAGTTTTAACATTTACATCTGCTCCGTTATCTAACAATAGTTCCGCTGCCTTATAATATTTGTCTATCATATCTATCCTTTTTTTTTCCTTTTCACCTTCACTATAATTTAGCAACTCGTCTTCAGTAACGGAATTACCATTAATAGCATCAACAATTGCATGAAGCGGAGCTAATCCAGTCCTTCTATCAAGCTCATTCATATCTTCGCCTTTGTCTATAAGCTCTTGAATTCTGTCCAAATCAGTGCGGGCTTTAATATATTCATTTGTTGGATTGCGGTATGGATCTTTTGCATGAAAAAAAGGGCATCGGCAATGGAAGGATAAAAACATTAATGTTAATGGCAATATTGCAATAATTATTTTTAATAATTTCATGATATGCACTCCAAATCCGTAAAATTTCTTTGCAGCCTGAATAGTTTTACTTATTTTTACTTTTTCAAGATAGTGGTTTTATTTAAAAACTCGTATAGTTAAAAACTAATTACGGTGTGGCAAGTCCTGTTTCTGTTTTTATATCATTATGATCTATTGCTACCCATATATATTTTATTAATTCTTCGTTTTCAAAAAAAGTATAATGAGTGGAACTTTTCCAATACTCATTTGAGACCCAACTCCATTTTAAAATTAGATCACCAATGCGATCATAAAGTCTATTTCCCCTTCCTCCCTCTACAAAATCACGCGGAGTGTTCCAAGTCTCCTTATAAAACCACCTATTTATTGCATATTTTTCATTCTCAGGCTTGGGAAGTTTATTACAGTAGTCATCTACAAGGTCCTTTAGCTCATAAGGATTGCTGGGAGGATTAGATATTATATATCTTTCACTTATATATCCACCAGTAGTCCCATCATTTAGATCGTATTGAACAACTCTTGTAAATGCATCTCTTTTAAAAAATTCAGGTTCTTTCTTTTTACATTCTGAGCATAATGTAATTATCAGAATACATATTGCAATTATTAATATTTTCATCACTTAAATTTCCTGACATCATAAAATTACTAAACAACTAAACAATATATTTTATTTTTTTCATTCTTTATATATTATAATTAGAAAAATAAATAAATAACAGTAGTCGTCTTAATAATGTAAGAAATAAGTGTATTATAATCCCCCATTTGATTTTTTGAAATTTATGCTGTAGCAAGCAAAAAAGGAAACCGATGGTATACCAAATAAAATCAATCAAACTATACCAAAGATATGCTCCTTGTGTTTTATAGTACCATAAAAAAGAAACGGCTTCTGCTCCAAAAGGAAAAAACTCGGGATGTTTTAGCGCATCATAAAAATCTACACATATTACAATTAGAGCCAATACACAATAAATTCCCCATACTATTTTAATAACTTTCCATTTCATAATAGTTAATATTTTACCGTTAACGGAATTTTGGTTAAGCTTCCTCGGTATTTCTCCAATTTTTCAAAAAAATCTTTGTCATTATTGGTCAAATCAATGCACCCTATACTATCCGGCACTGCTCCTCGTTTTTATAGATTCTGTTTTATTTTTGACTTAAATCTTTAATATGTTTTGCAAAAAATGTGAATAGAGGCCTCAGGATTTCCTATACTCAGTACTGAAAAAATCTTCGCATGTATATTGCTTTTTATCATGAACTTATGGTTTCGTTTAAGGAACTGCTTAGTCCAGAATGGACTGAGAAGTGGCTGGGTTAATATTACCTCTCACCCCTAAACTTAAGAATCCACCAATCGTCTGAGCTGGCTCTTCTTTGTATTTCAGCCGCTTTTTTTAATGACACGTTTGGATCTAATAACATCTTTATATCTTTTTTGGTCAACTCTGCTATAAGATTCATGCCATTCCCAACAACATATACATCATTAAACGTATCAACCGTAATACCCAAAGATTCATCAATCGATTTCTTACCGTCTATCTTTTTATCCCATTTTTTCAAATCCTCTTGGCCGTCAAAACCGATTTTCCTTATCCACATATCATTTTCACTGGAAGCAGATACCAAATTATAACCATAGCCTGCTACATATATATTATTATATTTATCTATTATTGCTGCTGCTAAAAAGAAACTGTCATCACGAAAATATTTTTTATCCCATTTCTTATCTTCAATTCCATCCTCTGAAAATTTCTTTATTCGCAATGTCTCTTTATCATCATTGGAATTATTACGAAATGTTCCTGCAGCATAAACATTATTATCCGAATCTATCAAAATGATTATCGAATGAAAAAAATCATCACCAAATCCAAACCTCTTATCCCAATTCTTGTCTTCGATTCCATATTCATCGTATTTTCTTATCCATGAATAATATTCTTGTTTGCCGTCTACTGTCTTTTCTCCAGAACCTGATAAGTAAACATTATTTTTTTTATCCATTGTTATTCCAGCCAGACTATCATCATTACCATTATCGTTTTTTTTATCCCAATTATCTACATCTTCAACTCCATTTTCATTATATTTCTTTATCCACCATAACTCATTATGTTTTTTTCGCCATAATTCCTCTTCATCACCTTGTTTTCTAAGTTCTTCAATCTCAACTCTGTCTCTACCGCCTACATACAAGTTATTCTTGTTATCAACATCTATTGCCGATAATAGATAAAGTGAATCATTTTGAATTATTTTATTACCCCAATGTTCTACATCCTCATTAGCATCTGGTAAATATTTTTTTACCCACCAATTAGAGTATCTTTCCTCATTTAATGTTCCATATCCTTGCCCTACTACATAAATATTATCATTTTTATCTGCTGCTAAACGCGCAATTGGGTCAAAAAAATTTATCTTTATTTTTTTATTCCAATTGTTATTTTCTCTACCCTTTGATGAAAATTTCTTTAAAATCCAATATAGCTTAAATTCCTTCTCGCTAAATTCTCTACATGAACCTAGAACAAACAGATCGCCCTTTCCAGATATAACTACCTCGTATGCCCTATCCGATTCTCTATTAAAATCATACTGTTTTTCCCATATAAAATTGTGTCTTTTATATTTTGGCCCACAGTGCAGGCATGCAAATAATAATATTAATAAGATTGCTCTATATTTCATTTTTATTATCTCTTATTTTATCTCTTTATCTAATTTAACAATAACTGTAAATCTTCAAGTTGTTCTTTATAATATGAAGGTGTATGCAACGTCTTTCTTTTTAAAAATTATTACTCACACTTTATAGCTGTATGCATTAGTCAGGCCAAACGAAAAAAATCAAAATGTTTCAAAGCCCTCTTCCTGAACGTCAATTTCTATTACCTGCGTTATAATCAAGGAATTACGCTTGGTAAGCTTATAAAGAAGATTCCTGAGGCTCTTTTTTAAAACCTCCTCAATATCGCGCGCCTGCTGATTTTCTTTCAGCATTTTTCTGGCGCGCACAAGGATATCCTTTTTTATTTTATCAATAAGCTCGCTGTTTTCTTCATCAAAAACGCCCCTTGTTACTATTTCGGGCATTTTGACAATAAATCCGCTTGAGACAATAAGCGTTAATATCAAAACTCCGTCATTGGACATTATCTGCCTGTCGCCTATTACATGGCCGGCAATATTGCCGGTTTCAGAGCCTTGAACATATATGCGCGAAAGTTCGATTTTTCCTTTTACGGTAAATGAATTTTGCTTCAATTCTAAAATATCGCCGTTTTCCGCAATCATAATGTTCGACGATTTTATGCCCAAGCCTTCGGCAAGCTCAGCGTGAGCCTTTAAATGTCTGTATTCTCCATGGATCGGCATAAAAAATTTCGGCTTCGTTATCGTAAGTATCAACTCTAATTCGTTTATAGAAGCATGCCCGGAAACATGTATTTCATCGTTATAAACATCAGCGCCAAGTCCCATCATTGTATTTACTACATTGTACAACATTTTTTCGTTTCCGGGTATAATCGCGGCCGTAATAATAACGGTATCGCCCTTCTTTATCTTGAAATGTTTATGCGTACCAAAAGCCATACGTGACATGGCCGACATCGGCTCCCCTTGCGAACCGGTGCCTATTATAACTAATTTTTTTTCGGGAAACTGTTTTGCCTGTCCAAGCTCTATTAAAACATCATCTCTCGTATTGAGGTACCCAAGGCTTGTCGATATTTCAATATTTTTCTGCATAGAAATTCCCGATATCACCACTTTCCGGTTAAAACGCCTGGCCGTATCGATAATCTGCTGAATACGGTGTATATTGGATGCAAATGTTGATACGATAATGCGTCCTTTCGCCGATGAAAAAATATCAATAAGTTTATCGCTCAAAGAAGATTCGGATTTTGTAAAACCCTGCTTTTCCGCGTTGGTACTGTCAGACAAAAGCAAAAGCACGCCGCGCTCGCCATATTCCGCAAACTTATAGAGATCTATTACCTCTCCGTCTACAGGAGAAAAATCAATCTTAAAATCCCCGGTGTGTATAATAGTTCCAACAGGGGTCATTATTGCAAGCGCGACGCCGTCCGAAACCGAATGGTTCACGCGGATAAACTCAATGGCAAACTTGCCAATATTATGGACATCTCTTGGTTTGACCTCAACAAAAATTACATCCGCGCCAAGCGGATGCTCGGCAAGACGGCTTTGTATAAGACCTATCGTAAGCCTTGTAGCATAAATAGGAACATTTACTTCTCTTAAAAAGTACGGAATTCCGCCTATATGGTCTTCATGGCCATGGGTTATTATTGCAGCCTTAATCTTTTTTTTGTTTTCCCTGACATATGAAAAATCAGGGATGATAAGATCTACTCCGGGGGTCTCATCGTCGGGAAAAGATATCCCGCAATCGATTACAATAATTTCTTCTTTATATTCAATCAGCGTAATATTTTTACCTATTGCGCCAAGTCCGCCAAGAGGAATTATAGCGATATTATCTGTTTGCTTTTTCTTTTTCATATTCCTGAATGACCGAAACCGGCATGCCCCCGTTCAGTATCATTCAACTCATCCGTCACGCTAAAAACGCCTCGATAGACTCTATTAAAAACTATCTGCGCTATGCGCATATTGTTGCTTACTATGAAGTCGTCCGAACCAAAATTGGTTACAATTAATTTTATTTCGCCCCGGTAATCAGAATCTATAGTTCCGGGAGAATTTAAAAGCGTTATCCCATTTTTAAGGGCTAACCCGCTGCGCGGTCTTATTTGCGCTTCATAACCGTCTGGAATTTCCATAAAAAGCCCGGTGGGAATAAGCTTTGTCTCACCGGGTTTTAAAACAACATCTTCATTTAAAAAAGCGCATACATCTGCGCCGGCAGAACCTGCGCTTGCATATTCGGGCGGTTTTGCGCCCGGCAATGTTTTTATGTTTACATGAATCATTTGATATATTTTTCCATTTCCCTTATTATGCAGCTTTCTATAAATTCACATTCTTTGCAGTATTCTTCATTCAGATCAAAATCTTTTTCAGAACAAAGATGGTCTTTATCGCTGTCGGCAAACATTATCTCCGCATACTTGTATTTTTGGAAATCATCATCGGTAAGCGAATCTATGCCTTTTTCTTTAAGTTTCCTTAAAATATTCATAAGGTCTTCAGTTCTTTGTTCTGTTTCGGTTCTCTTTATGGCATTGCTTTTTTTCGTCTCAAATGACGTTTTGGCCTTAAAAGCTTTTGTACGCAAAGGTTTACCGAACTTGCTTTGATACAAAAAATACAAAATACCGAAAATCAATCCTCCCAAGTGGCCGGCATGAGATATATTTCCGCCGGTTCCCGTTGAAAGGAGAGCGCTCAAGGTAAACACTCCGTACATAATAACCAAATACTTTGCTTTTATCGGAAGAACAAAAAATAAAAGAAGTTCAGCATTTGGAAACAAAACTCCAAAAGCAAGAAGTACGCCAAAAACCGCTCCGGATGCCCCAATGGTAGGCACCATCGATAAAGAACTGTCTATAAAACCGTTGACTATAAATATTGTAAGGCCGGCGCCAATGCCTGTAAACAAATAATACTTTAAAAAACGTTTGGTGCCCCAAGCCTGTTCAATCTGAATTCCAAAAATAAGCAGGGCGTACATATTAAAAAATATATGCCAAAAACTGCCGTGCAGGAACATATACGAAAAAAACTGCCATACGTACCCCTCTCCGGTAACTAAAGCAGGCGTAAGCCCAAAATAGCGAATAAATTGGCTTAAAGTTTCGCCGGCAAAAAAAAGCGACTGTACTGCAAAAATAGCGACATTCACAGCAATAATCTTCATTACACTGTTTGAATAAAGGCTTCCGTTCATACTATATTCCCACTCCGTTACTTTACTACGATATTATCATAGCGCAAAAATGCGTAAAGCACTTTTTGTTTATTAAAAAACTATTGCAAAACATATAGGATTTTTCACTATAGCCTCTCAGGAAACATGAGCCTTTTTGAGGGTAATAATGGATAAAGAAACCTCCTCTGTACAAGAAATTTTGAACGCGAGAAAAAAAGCCGTTTTCAGCGTAAAGACTTTGGTCTTTTTTGTCCTTGCCGTCATAATAATATATTTCCTTATCTCAAACATCGACATGAAAAAAACCGCCGACGCTCTTGTTAAAGCCGACCTTGCCTTTGTCATCCTGTCGGCAGTGATTTATACTGTTTCCAATTTTTTCAAGTCTCTGCGTTTTAACATTCTGCTCAAAGAAAGCGCCGTGCCAATTCCAAAAATGTTTGCGATTTCGGCTTATCAAAACTTTTTCAATCAAATAATGCCGGCAAGAACCGGAGAACTTACTTTTTTGTATTACACAAAAGTAATGGCAAACATACGAGCCTCAGCCAGCCTGCATGCACTGCTTATATCAAGGATGATGGACCTTGTGGTAGTCTGTTTATTTTTCATAATAGCCTTAACGCTTTCCTATGGAAAAGATTTGTCGGCGCCGCTCATTATTGCCGCTTCATTAATGGGAGCCTGTTCGCTTCTTTTTGTTTTTAAACTGCACTGGCTTGTATTGATCGGAAAAAAAACATTTCTCTTTTTTGTTTCTCTTTTAAGGCTCGGCAAAAAACCGCTGATAATCAAAATAGATGAAAAAATAGATATTCTTCTTGAAGAATTTGCCGGTATAAACATGAAAAAAAGAATACCGCTTGCGGCCGCAGCAAGCCTTTTCGTGTGGCTTTCCCTCTATGTATTTTCATATACTACAATTTTAGCCTTTGGTATTGATATAGGATTTTTCACCGCCGTGGCAGGCTCAACCGGCGCAGTACTGACAAACGTGCTGCCCATAAACAGCTTTGGCAGTTTTGGCACAATGGAGGCCGGCTGGACGGGAGGATTTTTATTTGTCGGCATGTCAATGCAAGATGCAGTAACAACCGGGTTCGGCTACCATTTGATAAATTTTTTCGCGGCGCTTATTGTCGCCGTTATTTGTTTTGTGTTTATAAAAACAGCGAAAAAAATAAAGGGATCCCCTTAAAGTATTTTAAATACCCCTTTGACGTTTTGCATATCTGCCTCAAGCTGTTTTTTGAGTTCTTCAACACCGCTGAATTTCTTTTCCCCCCGGATTCTTTCATGAAAAAAAACAGTTATTTCTTTCCCATAGAGGTCTGCATCAAAATTAAATATATTTATCTCGATAGTTCTTTTTTTGCCGTCAAATGTCGGATTGGTTCCAATATTCAGCATACCCGGCAATTCTTTTGAAAAGCCGTCGACTAAGGCCGCAGCGGCATATACTCCATCTGTCGGAACAATCTTTTTATCATTGCCGGGCTGCACATTAGCAGTCGGGTAACCCAATAATTTGCCGCGCCCCTCTCCGCGCACGACATACCCGCTAATGCTGTAAGCGCGGCCTAAAAGCCTTTTGACAAGGGCGGTATTGCCTTCCAAAAGTTCCTCTCTTATCCATGTAGACGATACGGCTCTGCCATTTACAAGTTCTTCTTCGACCTGTTCAATGTTTATATCGTTTTCCATGCCAAGCTTCTGAAGAAGCTCTATGCCGCCTTCTCTGTCTTTGCCAAAAGCATGGTCATAGCCTATAATAATATCTTTCACCCCAAGCTTTTTGATAAGGAGATCATTGTAAAAATCCGATGCAGAAAGATCTGCCATTTCCCTGCTGAACCTGAGCATAAGTACCTGTTTTATGCCAAAGCTTTTTAGAATATCCGTTTTTTCGTCATTGGTTGTGATAAGTCTCAAGGCATATTCCGGATTTAAAAAAAGTCTTGGGTGAGTTTCAAATGTTATTAAAATAGGGTCGCCGTTTCTCTTTTGAGCGCATTTTAACAAAGCATCTATGATTTTCTTATGCCCTATATGTACTCCGTCAAAACTTCCGATTGTTACGGCAGGGTTTACAAAATTTTCTTTGTCTGGTATATTTTCAAAAAGTCCGGCATTAGTAAACGTTCTGTGGCTCAAGACAATTCTCCTTTTTTAACTTCTCAGTTTTTCCTGCATTCTAACAGCGTCAAGAAGCACAAGGGCGGCCATCGATTCAAGGACAGGAATTATCCTCGGAACAATACATGGGTCATGGCGGCCATGGACGCTTATTTTTCTCTCATTACCGTAAATATCAATGGTTTGCTGCTCCCTTGTAATCGAAGGCGTAGGTTTTACCGCCGCCCTCAAAATAATATCAGCGCCCGTCGATATACCGCCCAAAATTCCGCCGGCATTATTCGTAAAAAACCCGTCGGCGCCCATAGAATCATTGTTTTCGGCAGCGTTCATGTAAGCTGCGGCAAAGCCGGCGCCAATCTCAACGCCTTTGACCGCTCCTACGGAAAAAAAAGCCATTGCAAGCCTTGCGTCAAGTTTAAAAAAAACGGGATCTCCCATACCGGCCGGGCACCCCTTTATAATACATTTAACAATACCGCCGGCTGAGTTCCCCGCTTCTTGCTGTTTTAAAACAGCTTGTTCCATCTCGACGGCTTTAACAGGGTCGGCGGCTCTTACAGAATTTTTTTCTATAACAGAGAAATCTTCTGTTTCGCCTTTCACGCCGGCAATCATCTCAGAGAAAGCAAAAATTTCTATTCCCCTTTCTTTAAGCAGCTTCTTTGCAACAGCGCCTGCGGCAACTCTTCCGGCAGTTTCTCTCCCCGAAGAACGCCCTCCCCCTCTGTGATCGCGCAAACCGTATTTTTTCCAAAAAGTAAAATCGGCATGTCCGGGACGAAAAACATCGCGCAGGCTGTCATATGCGGATGATTTTTGGTCTTCGTTATATATAAGCATACAAATAGGCGAACCCGTTGTTTTACCTTCAAAGACGCCTGACAGAATATGAATTTTATCTTTTTCATCTCTGGTTGTAGAGACTTTGCTCTGATTGGGCCTGCGCCGATTAAGCTCAATTTGAATATCTTCTTCTGAGATGGGTATGCCCGGCAGGAGGCCGTCAAGAACTGCACCGACGGCTTTACCATGGCTTTCGCCAAATGTCGTCACGCGCACAATCTCTCCAAAAGTGTTCGGAGAACCCATGCCGAGCATCATAAAAGCCGATATTTCTCCGGCAAGCCTCTCCCTCTCCGCTGACGGCCCTACTTCAAAAACAATATCGCAAATGGGAGCTACTATATCGTACAGTTTTTGATTACGTTCTTTAAAACGCGAGAACCCGTCCTCTCCGGCAAGAAAAGGAGGGATTCCGCCCTGTTTTACCCTGCTCCAAAGAAATTCATCAGAGGCTCGCAAGAGTACAATGATTGAATCTTTGCGTAAAACTGCGCGGTTTAACGAATCATAGAAAGTCCCGCCACCGACCGATATGAGACACCAATCCTTTTCACGCATATCTTGAACTGCGCGCCTCTCAAGCTCACGAAAAACATCTTCGCCATGAGCAGAAAATATCTCCCTGCAGGAAGCTGTTTTTCCATATTCCTCGCCGTAAAGTTCTTCAATCGCTTTATCTGTTTCAATAAAAGGAATGTTTAAAAGCGCTGCGATTTCACCGCCAAGAGTTGTTTTGCCTGCACCTTTGGGTCCTGTAAAAACAATTTTCATACTAACACAGAAAGTTTTCATAAATAACAAGTCAAGGTCTTTATCAGGATTATTTCATAGTTAGCCGTTAAAAAATACTTGTCTTTGTAACTCCATTTTATTAAATGATTTTTGAAAAAAAATAATCTACAGAGAATAAAATCCGACATGAAAAAACTTTTTTTTATATTTTTAATAAGCACGGCATTTTCGTGCCAGCAGGCTGACGCAGGCATAATCTACGCCATGTCTGATAGAGGGCTTTTAGTATCAAAAAATAAAGGCTCTTCATGGAAGGCCGATAACAGCGGCCTGCCCGCCGGCACGGAAGCGCTTAATATATATATATCCGGAGACATACAGTATTTAACGACAAGAAATTCCGGTATCTTTCGCAGAGAGGGTAAAAGCGGTCGTTGGACATCCATATCGGACGACCGGGAATTTTTAGTGCGCATTTCCCTGCCAGACCGCGGGTA